>ERZ773075.46-NODE-46-length-113226-cov-119.055_pt1 | contig 113226 bp, 91 predicted proteins | sample MGYA00580614_ERZ773075 | MGnify/ENA primary metagenome ERZ773075 (study PRJEB29015, sample SAMEA2738021) | human oral metagenome | biome: human oral; feature: human-associated habitat; material: dental | place: China | collected 2043 ...
AGATACTCCTCGCGCCAATACACACAATGCACGCAAAGCGCTAGCGTACACGGCCAGCGTCAAGGACTCTACGCCGATTCTCACCCGATCCTTGCGATTCCCACCACAGTCACGCATACTGCCCCGCCCGTGCCCTCCGCGTGACCTGATTCCCTCTGTACGGGCGGCTCTCTCATCGGCTGCCGGCAGGCTCGCGACAGGCCGCTGCCGCCCCTTCGCACCTCCCGGCCACCCCCATTCCCGCAGATGACGCCGCCATCGCCGTCGAGAACGTACCTTCCATTCGGCAACTGCGTTCTCCCGCAGACCACTGGGGGCCGGCATCAGTCATCTGCAGGACATCGCAGTTCTCGCAGAGAAAGTACGTTCCCGATTCTCCCCTACCTCGCCGTCAGGCCCGCCGACGCCGGCAGTGGCCAGAACCCAGCCCGACGACGTCGACGCAGGCCGACACCGCAGCGAAACCGACCACGGGGGTGCGATGAGACGTCGACACGAGAACGTCGATCCCGCCGCCACTCGACCAGGAGTCCGCAGTCCACTCCCCCACTCCGGGATCCACAGCAGAGTCTTTCTCCGGCGAGAGGCCACCGGATCCACAACCTCAGGGTTCTGCGCTCGTCACGCCTGTGCCCCCCTGAGGAGACTCACCGCATGAGCCCCATCGCAACCACCGCCAGTCGACCCGCTTCCATCTGCCCGGTCCCAGCACACCTTCGGCCCACCATCATCTACTCCGGTCGCCGCAAGCGCTTCACTGCGTCGCGCAATCCCGGTCTGCTGCGACTCATGTCGGGCGCCTACTTACGCCCCGTCCCAGGCCGACAACGCTGGGAGCAGCGGTTCATGGTCTCCCTGGCGCGAGCGATCGCTGCACACCAGCTCCTCCCGTCCGCTACTTGCCTGTCTCACACGTCGGCCGCCCTGGTTCAGGGGCTGTCGATGTGGACGCGAGAGCCGGACGTCTACCTCGCCGTCTCCGGTCACCCACGTCTCACCACGACGACGCTGCCCGCGTTCCGATACCCGGCTTCGGGAGTGCCCGTTCCCGTCGAGTCGGCATCCTCGGAGGCTAGCCCGATCCGCCTGCATCGTCGTCAGCTTCAGCTGCGGGACGAGGAGATCGAGGTAGTCGGGGGCGTTCCCGTGACGTCGGTACTGCGCACCGCCTTCGACTGCGCCTGCGACGAGCCCCCATACAACGCACTCTCCATCGCCGACGCGGCCTTGAACCGACACTGCCGGCCTGATCCGTGGCACCGCGATGCCTGCGCCATGCGGCTGTGCTCGGCTCACGCCTGCTGGGACACGCTCATCACGCGTCATCGGGGGAGGCGCGGAATAGCGCAGGCACGTGCGGTACTAGCCGCTGCGAGTCCGTGGGCGGTCTCGCCCGGGGAGAGCGTGCTGCGGTGGATGGCACTCGTGGTGGGGTTGCCCGAGGCCATTGCCCAGTTCCCGGTACCGGGGCTGTCGAAGGACCGGTTCCTGGACCTGGGCTGGCCCGAGCACCATGTCGTCGCAGAGTTCGACGGCCAGACCAAGTACCGCACCGAGGAGGACGTCTTCCTCGAGAAACTCCGCCAGGACGAGCTCGAGGCGCTGGGGTGGAGGTTCTTCCGGGCGACGTGGTCGTCGCTCAGGGATATGCGCGCCCAGGCCGATCGGCTGCTCTCGAAATTCCCGCTCGAGGTGGTCTCCCATCTCTCGCCGGCCGCTGAGCTTCAGGGCAGCGGGTTATGGGGCGAGCGGCCGCCAGGAGTGCTCGCCCCATGAGGTCGCGGTTCTCGAAGCATCCTTCACGGTTCGTCGACCGCACGCGCCGGTGTCGAGAACGTACTTTTCGTTCGGCAACTGCGTTGTCCCGCAGACCACTGGGGGCCGGCATCAGTCATCTGCAGGACATCGCAGTTCTCGCAGAGAAAGTACGTTCCGATCCCCCCACCCTCCCCGTCAGGCCCGCCGACGCAGGCAGCGGCCAGAACCCAGCCCGACGACGTCGACGCAGGCTGACACCGCGGCACCCCGGCATGCGACCGGGTCCCGTCCACCTGATGGTGGACGGGACCCGGTAATACTGGATTCCCCGGCCGTCGGCAGCGCTCAGGCCACGTCAGGCAGCGGGGAGAGACTCACTTGAGGGTGACGGTGGCGCCAGCGCCCTCGAGCTGCTCCTTGGCCTTCTCGGCGGCCTCCTTGTTGGCGCCCTCGAGGACGGGCTTGGGAGCGCCGTCGACGAGCTCCTTGGCCTCCTTCAGACCGAGGGAGGTCAGGGCGCGCACCTCCTTGATGACCTGGATCTTCTTGTCACCGGCGGCCTCGAGGATGACGTCGAACTCGTCCTTCTCCTCGACGGCGGCCTCGCCACCAGCAGCGCCGGGGGCGGCGGCAACGGCCACGGCGGCCGGAGCGGCGGCGGTGACGTCGAAGGTCTCCTCGAAGGCCTTGACGAACTCGGACAGCTCGATGAGGGTGAGCTCCTTGAACTGCTCGATGAGCTCTTCGGTGGTCAGCTTCGCCATGATGGGCGTTCCTTCCTTATCTGGTTCCTGCGCGCGCAGGGTTGGTGGATGACGCGTGCGGCCTCAGGCCGCGGTCTCCTGCTTCTCGCGCAGGGCGTCGACGGTGCGCACGGCCTGGGAGGCCGGTGCGGCGAAGAGGTACGCAGCCTTGGACAGGGACGCCTTGACGGCGCCCGCGGTCTTGGCGAGCAGCACCTCGCGGGACTCGAGAGAGGCAAGCTTGTCAACGCCGTCGGCGGACAGCACGGCGCCGTCCATGACACCGCCCTTGATGACGAGCTGCTGGTTGTCCTTGGCGAAGTCACGCAGAGCCTTGGCAGCCTCGACCGGCTCACCGGTGACGAAGGTCAGGGCGGAGGGGCCCTTGAGGTCGTCGGCGAAGCCCTCGAGCCCGACCTGGCGGGCAGCGATCGCAGCAAGCGTGTTCTTCACCACGGTGTACTCGGCGTTACCGGCGAGGGAACGACGCAGCTCCTTGAGCTGGGCGACGCTCAGTCCCCGGTACTCAGTCAGCAGGACCGCGTCAGCCTGGCGGAACTTGTCCGCCAGAGCAGCGACGGCTGCTTCCTTGTCAGGCCGTGCCATGGGCCCTCCTTCCGTGGTATGCCGCAGGGTCCACACCACTGGAAAAGCCCCGCGCCGGTGGGCACGGGGCTCACTCCGGGCATACCCGGAGGGGGTCACGTTCTCACCTGCGCCGGCTCCACCTTCAGTGGACTTGGTCCCGCCGGAGCGGGAGACCTGCGGTCTTTGGCAGTGAGCACCATACCCAGTGGCACGGCCCGTCGCGCAAGGCGGGCCGCCGTGGAACTGGTCACTGGGCGGGCTGCCGAGACCAGCCCCAGGGGCGATTGGACTACAACGACGGGACCGAAGGTGCAAGCCACGGGGGCGAAACCGGCATCCGCCCGTGCTGCCCAGAGCCGCGTCAGACCCCCAGGCTCGCGGCCAGCGCGTCGCGCTCGGTGACGTCGTACCAGAGCAGGTCGGCCTCGGCCGCGCGCTCGAAGGCGTCCTCGTCGCCGAGTCGGGCGGCCCGCACGTCGGCCTCCGCCCCGGCCTCATCCACGAGCAGGGCGGCAACGTCCTCCCAGAGGATCTCGCCACTCACCTCGACCGAGCCGGGCAGGGTATCCCTCTCGACTGCGAGCTCACGCACGCGCTCAGCGTCGACGTCGGCGGCGATGACGATGCGCCGGTCGGCCAGCCCCTCGGACCCGGGCTCGGCCAGCAGGACGAGGGAGGCGTCAGCGGCGCACAGCGAGGCGGAGACCTCCAGGCCCTCCTCGTCCTCCTCCGGAAGGGCGCGGGCGAGGGCGGGGGTCGCGGCGTGGGCCGGGCACGGCTCCTGCGAGGAGCCGAGGGCGGGGGCGCGCAGGTGCGCGGCAGTGGCGGGAAGGTAGATGCGCATGGCCCCAGTCTGCATCACCGGCCGTGCCCCGCTCGACGTCGTCGACCGCCCGGGCGCGCAGGGCTCGCGACCGCATGCACCGGAGGTCAGTGCCCGTGGTGCCCGGTTCCCAGCGGTGGGCCGCCGTCATCTCGCCCACCGCCTCGATCGACTCCCGGAGTCGGGCCAGGGTCGTCGGTCGCCCCGTGGATCGGCTCCGGCCCCGTCCAATACGGCGGTGGCGGCGGAGGGGGCGGCGGCGGTGCCGGACGAGGAGGTTCCGGCTGCCGGGAGCGCTGCGGTGAGAACACGGCTCCTCGGGGCGCCGGGGAAGCCGACGTCTGAATCCCGGCCGCCCGAGCATTCCGACGCCGCGTGCCCTTGCTGCGCGTGGCAGAGCCGGTCATCCCTCCGGCTCCAGTCGCCCGCTCCGCGGAGTCGCGCCTTCTGCTACGCCTACTGCGCCGCAGCAGCGGCCGGCGCGAGGAGCGGGCCTTGCGGGCGGTACCCGCCTGAGGGTCGATCCGGTCGACTAGGGCACTCAGCGCCTTACCCAGCGCGCTTCCGGGGGCTCCCTCCAGGACGCTGCGCCCCTGGAGCAGGCAGGCATCGGCCGTCGCCGCGTCGTCGGGCAGCAGCACGATGTCCTCCAACCCGCCAAAACGCGCTAAGGCCTCCCGCAGCGCTTGCTGGGGCGAGGGCCCCGCGGCCGAGGCCCGCACCCGGTTGACGACGACCTCGACCCGGCCGGTGGGCGTCACGGACGAGCCCACCTCGTCCAAGAGCTGGAGCAGACGGCGCACCCCGACCGGGTCCGCACCACCGACCACCAGGACGACGTCGGCATGGGACACCAGGTCGGCGGTCACCGCCCCGCGTCCGGGCTCGAGCGTGAAGTCGTCGATGTCGTCGTCGATGACACCGCCGGCGACATCTACGACGGTCCAGGCCGCGGCCCGACGGCACTGCAGCCACACCTCGGTCATGGAGGCCGGTGGCAGCTCCCGCCAGCGCCCGGCCCGCCCCAGACCCCCCAGTAGGGAGAGCCCGCCACCCACGGGGGCCAGGACCCGCTGAAGACTCTCGGCGTCGAGGCGTCCGTGAGTGGCCAGGCGGGCGGCCCCGGCCAGGGCCGAGGAGTCCTCCGCCATGCCGAGGAGCTGGACCAGACTGGGGGCCTCAACGTCGGCGTCCACGAGAATCGCCCCGCCGGAAGCGGCCAGGCCGTGGGCGAGGGAGGCCGCCACGGTCGAGCGTCCGGGGGCGCCGTGGGGCCCCCACACCAGGACGATCCGCCCCCGCTGGACATCGCCCGCAGGATTCATGGTGCCTGGATGAGGGGATTGCGAGGTGCTCGTAGCGGCCACGGCGCCCGGCGGGCCCGGAGCGGGCGACGGCGTCCCGTCCCCGTCCGGCCCCTGGGACTGGCGCCACAGCTCTTCGAACCAGGCGATCTCCTGGGCAGCGTTGGCAGCGTTGGCGGCACTGTCCCCGTCCACCGACGGGGGCGTGGCAGTACTCAGCCGGTCGTCGCCCGCGGCCTCCGCTCCGGTAACGGCCCCAGACGCTGCATCGGCGACCGCCCCGGGTACAGTTCCCGCCTCGGCGGAGGACCCGGTGGGAGACACGCCGGCATCGCTCGCGCCGCGCCGCGCGATGCCCTGCATCGCAGAGCAGATGCTGACGGGGGCGGCGTCGCGACGCAGGACCGGCCATCCGGCGCTGCTCCAGCGCTCCTCCTCATGGCCCTCAACCAGGAGCAGCCCGCTCAGTCCGGCGCGGGCGAGCCGGTCCAGAACGGTGCGGTCGATCTCGTCGAAGCCGGTGTCCAGCAGGGCGAAGGATGCCAGACCGGCCATGCCCGCTGAGAGCAGCTCGGGCAGATCGGCGCATCGGCGCACGACGCACAGTCCGCTGCCCGGTTGGCTCAGCGTGCGCAGGATGTCGGCGTCATCGCCGCTGAGGGCGAGCAGGATCCCGGTGCCCGGGGCGCTCACGAGGTTTTCTCCGCGGGCGCCTCCTGGCCGGTGGGTACCAGGACGAGCGATCCCTCCTGCCCGACGGCGCTGAGAACCTCGGCGAGGGATGCTTCGGGGACCTTGACTTCCACCCCGGTGCTCGGCCCGGAGATCAGCCCCTTACCGGGCTCACCGACCGAGGCGATGACCAGGCCCGTGGCCACGCGGCGGGCCCCGCCCTCGCCGGCAGGCTCCTGCCCGCTCTGATCCGCCTGTCCGGCCGCGGGCGCCTGGGCGGACCTGCCGACGACGTTCTCCTTGGGCACGAGCCACAGGTCGACGTAGTCGCCGACCTTCGTCGAGGCCGGCAGGTTGAAGGCGACGTTGAGGACCACGGGGCGCAGCGCCTGCTCGCGGCTGCTGTCCACGGCCACGGTCGCCAGCAGCTCCCCCTTGCTGATGGAGCGGGTCGCGACTGCGCCGTCGGGCAGATGCCCGACCTCGACATAGGCATCGGTGCCGGGGTGGGCCTCGACCACCGTGAGCACTCCGTCGGCGGTCAGGTCGGTTCCGGGGGCGACGTCCTGGGAGAGCACATAGACGCGGGTGGTGTCCGCGGCGGCGTCAACGGCCCAGGCGCCCAGGGCTACGGCCGCAGCGACCAGTACCACTCCCCCGGCCATTCTCGGGTCCTTCCAGGCGGGACGGCGCCATCGGCCACCGCGGGGGCGCTCGGGTACTGCTCGGGAGTGCGCACTACTGGATGACGACACGGGAATCCTCCTTGATCACCAGTAATCATCGTCGAGATGAAATGATACCGCAAGGTTATCCACAGATTCTTTTGAGAATTGTGGAGTGGGGCAGGCAGTGGGATCATCGTTCTATGAGCACACGATTCCTGACCATCGCCGACGTCGCCGAGCAGCTCCAGCTGTCCGCCCAGGCCGTGCGCGCCCTCATCCGCACCGGGGACCTTCCAGCCATCCAGGTCGGCGCCCGCAAGCTCTGGCGCATCGAGGACCAGGCTCTCGAGGACTACATTCAGCGGCAACTCGCCTCGACCCGCGCCATGGTGGCCGCGGGCTGGGGCGAGGACGAGGAGCCCTGAGCCGCCCGTTCAGCCGCGTCCGCCCTCAACCACCGTCGGACACCGTCAGAGTCAGACGCCGTCCGATATTTCTTCACGGTCCCCGCTCGGAAGCAGAGGTCAACGACTGCGCAGCACCTCGATCGCCGCGGTCATGACGCTGACGACACCCGCACCTCCCGCACCGGGCGCGCGGCGCGCACGGACACCGCCCTCAGGGTCGAGGGCGACGTCGATGTGGTCCGCCCCCACCCGGATCAGCCGTCCCACCACTTCTCCAGTGCCCACAACCAGGCGCACCCTCACTCCGCGTCGAGCGATCTCACGCAGCAGCGCCCCCAGCGCGGGGCGGCGGCGCGCATCCCGGGGCGCCGGACCGGCCAGCCCCATCACCATCGCCACCGCGGCCAGCGGGACGATCGCCTGCAGTCCCTCCCCCTCGTCCACAAGGACGTAAGCGGACTCGACCCGGGTGACGACGCCGTCGACGGGCACGCCTCCGCGCGTCCGCAGATGAACCGGGCGCCCCACCGAGCCCCGGAGCCGGTCGACCGCCTCGATCGAGGCGTGCTCGGCCTCGGCGAGCTCGGCGCTCTGAGCCACAAGGTCCGCGCGGCGTTCGGCATCGAAGCTGCTCTCCAGGTCGGAGAGCATCACGTCCCAGTCCATGAGTCCACCTCACCACAGTCGGCAGGCGAAGCAAAGCCGCCGCACCTCTTGTCCTCCCAGCCCTGACAACCTGCGGTAACGGCCTCGTTGCGACAGCGGCGCCTGACGAGACAAGGCACCATAACCCTTGACAACACAACACCATAGGAGTACACCTAACATTATTAAAAATCATCAACGACGATGGAGGTTGTGACATGGGGGCCCGCCTACGACTGACTTTGCTGGCCGGGGTGTCCGGGGTCCTCCTGCTTCTCCTGGGATATGCAGCCCTCAGCGCCATGAAGGGCCTCATGGAGGTCCCGCCGCAGTCCTGGGGCATGAGCGAGTTGTCCGACGCCGTCGTCGCCGGGACCTGCGCAATCGGGGCCCTGGGCGCCCTGTGGCACCTTGTCTCCGCCGTGGTCGCCCTCATCGCGATCCCCGGCCCGCACGATCGCACGTCCTTCCGGCCGGGCGGCGCCCCCGGGCCGGCAGCCAGATTCCTCAACGGATGGGGAGCCCCCGCGGCCCGTCGCATCGCGGCCTCCGCCCTGGTCGTCTCTCTGTCCTCGGCCCCGGCGCTGGCCGTCGAGGGCGCCGCAGGCGGCGACGACCTGGGGTGGAGACCCACCAGCTCGGCGCCCGCCCCATCACCCCAGCCCCCAACGCCGTCACCGCAGGACGAGCAGTCGCCGTCGAGCTCCTCCACACCGGCAGCTCCGCCCCCTACCACCGGCCCGGACGGCGCGCAGTCCCGCTCTGGGAGCGCGGCGCCGTCCCCATCGGCTCCACCGGCTGGCGCCGGTGGCCCGCAGGACTCGACGCCGCCCAGCACTCCCGGGAACCGCACGCCCGCCGTCACGGGCCCGGAGGCCCCGTCGGGTCGCACTCATATCGTCCTTCCCGGAGAGAGCCTGTGGTCAATCACCGCCCATCTCCTGCCCACCGGGGCCGGTCGCGCGCAGGTCGCGCAGGGCTGGCCCGCCCTGTATCGCGCCAACGCCGATGCCATCGGACCGAATCCGTCACTGATCCGCCCCGGGACGGTTCTGAGTGTTCCGAGCTCACTGGCAGCCCCGAGCACGACGACGGGAGGCCGGGAACCGTCGCGATGAACCGTCCCCATTCCAGTACCAGGACCATCAGCTTCCAACTCAGCCCCCGTATCCGGGGCCGTCCACTTCCAACTCCGTGCCCGCCGGGCACCGACGCACCATCAGGAGCCCGCCATGACCGTAACCGCCACGCCGACTCGAACCGCTCGCCCAGCCCGCAGGGAGACCGGCCCGCAGCATCGTTCCCATCCCACACCCACTCACCCGACTCCGACTCGCGCCGTTCCGACGAAGCCCCCGAAACCCCTCAATGACCCGGGAGCCGCCGAGCCTCACGACCCTCTCAAAAGGCGGCCCGAGACCGGCGCCGACGCCTCGCGCACTGCCGCCATCGTCGTGGCTGCGGCCAGCGAGGTGCTCGCCGGGCAGCGACCCGTCGATCATCTGGCCAGGTGGACCAGCCCGTCCCTGTTCGACGCCCTCGCCCGCCGGGCCGGTCTGGCCTCCAGGATCCTGGGGCGTCGGCCGACGCCGAGACGCCCGCGCGTTCGTTTCGTACGCACCGAGCCGACGGTGTCGGGGGCCTGCGAAGCGACTGTCCTTCTGGAGGAGGGCAACCGGGTCCGGGCCGCGGCGGCGCGTTTGGAGATGCTGCGCGATCGCTGGATCCTCACCGGCCTGGAGATCGCGTGAGGGAGTTCCAGAGATGAAATCAGCGCGGCCGCGAAGCCATCGTCCGCTCACTGTTGACACGTCGGCGCTCGAGTGCATCACCAACGTATCCGGGCAGCCGAAGGCGGGTTCTCCCATCGGAGAGGCAGCCGGGGCCCGGCCGGATCGACGGCGGTGACGTCAGCCCTCGGCAGGGATCAGTGGCGACGCTTCTTCTTGGATCGGCGGCGCTCGGCCCGGTTACCGCCTGAGGCCGAGGACCCGGAGGCCCTGCGCGAGGAGGCGCCGGAGCGCTCCTCCTCGTCGCCGGACTCACTGGGACCGGAATAGGTGATCCGCTGCTCCATGGATGCCTGTCCCGTGTCCCCCAGGACGGTGCCCCGGCCCTGGCCACCCGCCGCGCCCAGGCGAATGCCGGCCGCCGCGGTGGCGTTGGCCTTGGCCACCGCCTGAGCGGCCTCGGCGGTGCCGTCCTCGGCGGCGCGCTGAGCGGCTGCATCGAAGCGGGTGACGTTGGCGAAGATCTGCTCGACGGTCTCCTCGCGGATGCCCTCCATCATCGCCCGGAACATGCGGGCGCCCTCATTGGCGTACTCCACAAGTGGATCGCGCTGGGCCATGGCCCGCAGACCGATGCCCTCCTTGAGGTAGTCCATCTCATAGAGGTGCTCACGCCAGCGCTTGTCCACCACGGCCAGAAGGATGCGGCGCTCCAGAGTGCGCATGGGCTCCTCGCCGAGCTGGGCGTGGGCCAGCGTGTTGGCGTCGATCCGGGCCTCGGCGTCCTCGTAGGCCACGGCGACATCTTCGCTGAGCTCGTCAATGAGACGCTCCGGAGTCAGCGCATCCTTGCCGCCCAGGGCCTCAACGACCTCGTCCTGGGTCAGGCCCACCGGGTAGAGGCGGCCGAGCTCACCCCACAGGGCGTCCAGGTCCCACTCGTCGGGACGACCCTCGGCCGTACCGGCGTTGACGATGGAGGTGACGGCCTGAGTTCGGAAGGCCTCGATCTGGGGCTCGAGGTCCTCGCCATCCAGGACCCGCCGGCGCTCGGAGTAGACCTTCTCGCGCTGCTCGGTCATGACATCGTCGTACTTGAGAACGTTCTTGCGGATCTCGTAGTTACGCGACTCTACCTGGCGCTGGGCGCCGGCGATGCCGCGGGTGACCATCTTGGACTCCAACGGGACGTCGTCGGGGTAGGCGCCCGACGACATGATGCGTTGGGCGAGCCCGGAGGCGAACATGCGCATGAGGTCGTCCTCCATGGACAGGTAGAAGCGGGACTCGCCCGGGTCCCCCTGACGGCCGGAGCGGCCGCGCAGCTGGTTGTCGATGCGTCGCGACTCGTGGCGCTCGGTGCCCAGCACGTAGAGGCCGCCGAGCTCGACGACTTCGTCGTGCTCGGCCCGGCAGGCCTCCTTGGCCGCGGACAGGGCCTCGGGCCAGGCCCTCTCGTACTCCTCGACGTTCTCCTCGGGGTCGAGTCCGGCCTCCTTGAGGGCGGTGACCGCGATGTGCTCGGCGTTGCCGCCCAGCATGATGTCGGTTCCGCGCCCGGCCATGTTGGTGGCCACCGTGACGGCGCCCTTGCGGCCGGCCATTGCGACAACAGCGGCCTCGCGGGCGTGCTGCTTGGCGTTGAGGACCTCGTGGGGAATGCCGCGCTCGCGCAGCCGCTCGGAGAGGATCTCCGACTTCTCCACGCTCGTGGTGCCCACCAGGACGGGCTGGCCGACCTCGTGGCGCTCGGCGATGTCGTCGACGACGGCGTCGAGCTTGGCCTCGACGGTGGTGTAGACGAGATCGGGCTGGTCCTCACGGATCATGGGCTTGTTGGTGGGGATCGGGACGACGCCGATCTTGTAGGTGCCGGCGAACTCGGCGGCCTCGGTCTCGGCGGTACCGGTCATGCCCGAGCGGGAGCCCTCGGGGTAGAGGCGGAAGTAGTTCTGGAGGGTGATGGTGGCCAGGGTCTGGTTCTCGGCCTTGATCTCCACGCGCTCCTTGGCCTCGATGGCCTGGTGCATGCCCTCGTTGTAGCGGCGGCCGGGCAGGACGCGGCCGGTGTGCTCGTCGACGATGAGGACCTCGCCGTCGCGCACGATGTAGTCCTTGTCCCGGTGGAAGAGCTCCTTGGCCTTGATGGCGTTGTTGAGGAAGCCGATCAGGGGGGTGTTCTCCGACTCGTAGAGGTTGTCGACGCCGAGGTAGTCCTCGACCCGCTCGATGCCGGAGGCCAGGACGCCCACGGTGCGCTTCTTCTCGTCGACCTCGTAGTCCTTGCCCTCGCGCAGGCGCTCGGAGATTGTGGCGAACTCCTTATACCACTTGTTGACGTCCCCGGTGGCGGGTCCGGAGATGATGAGCGGGGTGCGGGCCTCGTCGATGAGGATGGAGTCGACCTCGTCGACGATGACGAAGGCGTGGCCGCGCTGGACCAGGTCCTCGGGGCGCTGGGCCATGTTGTCGCGCAGGTAGTCGAAGCCGAACTCGTTGTTGGTGCCGTAGGTGATGTCGCAGGCGTACTGCTCACGGCGCTCGGCGGGGGTCTGGCCCACGAGGATGCAGCCGGTGGTCAGCCCCAGGAAGCGGTGGACGCGCCCCATGAGGTCGGACTGGTACTCGGCGAGGTAGTCGTTGACGGTGACGACGTGGACGCCCTTGCCGGTCAGGGCCCGCAGGTAGGAGGGCATCGTGGCCACGAGCGTCTTGCCCTCACCGGTCTTCATCTCGGCGATGTTGCCGCGGTGGAGGGCAGCGCCGCCCATGATCTGAACGTGGTAGGGGCGCATGCCCAGCACGCGGTCGGCGGCCTCCACGACCGTGGCGAAGGCCTCGGGAAGCAGGTCGTCGAGTGTCTCGCCGTCCTGGTAGCGCTCCTTGAGCTCGTCAGTCATGTCGCGCAGTTCGGCGTCGGAGAACTCGCTGTACTCCTCGGCAAGCGCCTCGACCTGGTCGGCGATGGCATCAAGCTTCTTCAGGGTGCGGCCCTCGCCAATGCGAAGGATCCGGTCCACGATCGACACGCTGCATTCTCCCTTGGGACGTCTATTGCGAAGAGCCTCGGTGAGACGAGGCGGGGCCGAATCGGCTAAATCAGCTGAATCGGCTCAGGTCTCACCGGCTACCTGCCTCCGTACTCTAGTGGACCCGAGTGGACCGCGGTCTTTCCACCACCGAGATTCTTCCCACCGAGGACACGGGCCCACGGGTGACACAGCGGGCACGGGGCCACAGGACATGGGGACTCCTACCCGGCCCAACCCGTTGTGGACCGCGAGCGCCCGCGGGGGCGGAGCGGACGCATCCGTTCCACAGTGGAGGACATGACGCCCAGATTCCATCGCGAGTCCCCTTATTATTATTATTCCGCCTGCCGCCGAGCGCCGCGCGCAAGAGTCTCCGGGACGCTCGCCGAGCTCCTGTTCGGGCTCCGGCAGGGGCTGTCTCTCGGAATACCGGTCTCCTGCGCGGGCTGCGGACGGTGGGAGACGGCGCTGTGCCCCCGGTGTCTGGAGCTGCTCGAGGGCGAGCCCTTCGCCGTGGATCACGCCGACGCCGCAGGCGACCTCGACATCCTGGCCCTGGCCGCCTATGCCGGGCCGGTGCGCACCATGGTCCTGGGGTGGAAGAACGGTTCGCGAGAGGACCTCTCCGAGACGATGGCGCGGGCCGGCCGTCGCCTGGGGAGCCGGTGGGCGCGCACCCACCCGCCGGGTGAGATCTGGCCCGGGACGCCGGGGGACCACCCCGGTGAGGATCCGGCTACCGCCGTCGTCACAGCCACAAGCATGCCGGCCCTGCTCGTGGTCCCGGCCCCCTCCGGGCTTGCGCGCCGATTGCGCGGCCGTCTGGTGGCGGCGCGCCTGGCCGACGACGTCGCCTGGGCGATCGCTGACCAGTGGGCCCACCCGGAATGGGCCGACTCCTCGGTCCGGTCACCGCTCTCTTTGACCTCTGAGCCCATGCCCCCGCCGAGGGGGCCGTCCGCGCCGCTCGTGCTGAGCACGGATCTGCTGCGTCGTCGGGGCGGCGGGGCGCATCAGGCCGGGCGCTCCTCGCGTCAGCGGCGGGGCAATCGCTCCGTCGTCCCGCGTCTTCTGACTCCGGTGACCGGTCTGCCGATCGTGCTGGTCGACGACGTCGTCACCACAGGGGCCACCCTGGGTGCCTGTGCCCGGGCGATCGAGGAGGCCGGCGGTCGGGTGCTGGGAGCCCTGGCGATGGCCGCCGCTCCGCCTCCCAAGCGCAGGTATCTCACGGTTCCAGCCGGGACCGCGGCCAGAGGCGCCGCCGCGGCCTCTACTCGGATCCAGGGGTCCGGGAAGGATCGCGACGATCGTTCCGGCGCGGGTTTGTCCGCCTGCGGCGATCAGGAGGCGCCAACGGGTGACGACGCGCTCGAAAAGGAGGCGTGAACAGCCTCATATGGTGTACCTTGTGTGGCACAACCCACAGGCGATTCCCGACGTCGACAAGGACAGTCCGCCGGGCCCCGCCTCGGTGCCTGAGGGCCCTCACGAGGTGACAGGAGGTGATGACACCAATCCCCAACCCGCCGTGAGGAGTGGCGGGTACTTGTCGCACACGGTCCGTCAGGACCGGCCCACGAGCCCAGAAAGAGGTTCCACCATGGATATCACCGTCGTCGGTCGTAACGCCGAGATCAGCTCTCGCCTGCGCGACTACGTCGAGGACAAGGCCGTCAAGGTAGAGCAGTTCGACCCCCGGGTCCAGCGCGTCGAGGTGGAGGTCACCCACGAGCGCAACCCGCGTCAGGCCGACACCGCCGAGAGAGTGGAGATCACCGTCGTCTCCAAGGGCCCGATCATTCGGGCAGAGGCGTCCTCCTCGGATCGCTTCGCCGCTTTTGATATCGCCATGGGGAAGCTGACCGAGCGCCTTCGCCGGGCCCGGGACCGCAAGAAAGACCACCACCGCCGCTACGCAGTGGCCACCCCGAACGAGGAGTCCCAGGCGGCACCGGCTCCGGAGGAGCCCCAGGTCCCCGAGACCGGTGACGCGCCGATCGAGGACTCCCCTTCCGCCCCCACCGAGCCCGGCGTCGCGGTCGAGGCCCAGCTCGGGGACTCCCCGGTGATCGTGCGCCAGAAGCTGCACGAGGCCAAACCGATGACCGTCGACGAGGCCCTCTACCAGATGGAGCTCGTGGGGCACCCCTTCTACCTGTTCATCGAGAAGTCCTCCAAGCAGCCCTGCGCCGTCTACCACCGCCACGGGTGGACCTACGGCGTCATCCGCCTAGACGCGCAGGTGCTCTAGCCCCGACCCTCATCTGATTCCGGGCGCTCCACGGTCTGGTTGGACCGGGGGCGCCCGGAGCTGCGCGATCGGGACGTCGCAAGGCCGCCGAGTGCGGAGGGCCGGTTCAGGGCAGCGGGAAGGAGGGGTCAGTGACCTCCGAGGTGAGCACCCGCCACATCGCCCCGCGGCGCTGCCAGGTCTTTCCCCCCTCACCGATGAGGATGAGGGACTCCTCGGAACGGTCGGAGACGACGGACCGGGCCTCGCGCACACCCACGAGCGTGTTGACCGCACCGCCGATCTGGATGAGGCGCACCTCGGGCACACCACCCCCCTCGCCGCTGACGCCGGCCAGGACGCACACGGCGTTGGGGGCGCACCAGGAGATGCCGCTCGTGCCCGCTCCACTGGCGCGAGGCATCTCCGCGGCCGGCCCCAGTCCTGTGGGACGGCCGTCCTGGTCCCGGACGATGACGGCGACGGCGACGCGGCCGTCGGATCGCCGCACGGCGATCCGCTCGGACTCCACGGACAGATCGAAGGCGGTAATGGTGGTTTCCGGCAGCCAGGACGACGCCAGGGCGGCGCGCTGACCAGAGCCGTTGACGACGGTGAGCTGTCCCTCGGCCAGCAGCCAGACCCATCCGTGCCGGTCGCCCAACGGTGCGCCCAGTCCCCCGGCGCCCGCGGTGGGGTCCCCCACGGAGAGGATGACGCTGGCGGAGTCCTGTCCCTGAGGCAGACGCAGCAGGCTGGAGGCCGACAGCGCGTAGACGGTCCCATCCGCCCCGAGGCTCGGGCTACGGGCTTCGCCGGTCCCCAGGACCCGGTCGGTCGCCAGGGTGACGCGACTCGAGCCCGTGCCCCGCACGACGGCGCCCTCAGACATCCCCACGATGCCGCCGACCTCCGGAGCCATCGGGGTCAGCCGGGCGGGCGCGCCGAGGTCGACGGTGCCCGCGAGCACCCGGACCCGGTCGATACCGCTGATCTGGAGAAGGCTCTGCTCGATCTGGGCCACCATGAGCCGGCGAGCATCCTCCGAAGCGGGGTCGGAGTCCGCGCTCAGGTGGACGGTGGCGGTCCCGGCCTCGACGACAACGCCCCTGCTCGCGCGCTCGGCGTTGCGCGGGATGAGGCTGATGGCCCCATCGTGCAGCCATGAGGAGGGCCCTCCGAGCAGCCCGGAGAGGAGGGAGTCGGCCTGCGAGCTGCGCGGGTACCACCTCAGCTCGGAGACGAATCTGGCCCGGTCCCAAGACAGGAAGGCCAGCGCACTGACCGCGAAGTTCTGCATGAGCCGGGAGAAGGGCAGCAGAATCCCGTGGGGCAGGCCGACGATGCGCCACTGGCCGGTGGAGTTGGTGGCCAGGGAGAACTCGCCGACATAGGTGGCCCCCTCCTCGGCAGGGGTGAAGACGCCCAGGGAGTCCAGGACCCCCACCTGCCCGGAGGTCACCGTGAAGGCGCCATCGGCCGCCACCGAGACCTGCGGCTCGGTCGAGCCGCTGTAGGCGCTCACCGTCTCCAACGGCTTCCACTGGGCGGCGGTGCGCTCGGTGAGGAACTGCTTGGCGGTGGCGAAGTCGTCGGAAAACCCGGCGATGGCGGCGCGCAGGAAGCCATTGACGACGTCTTCGGCGGAGTCGCCCTCGCCCGGCCCGGGGGCGGTTTCGATGAGCGCGTCGGTGTTGGAGGCGGCTACTCCGGAGCGAGTGACTCCACTGGAGTTCGGCAGCGCCGTGCACCCGCCCAGGACCCCTGCGGCGGCGGCCGACAGCAGTCCCAGCGCACCGCGGCGGGTCAGCCGGCGCCCGGCGCGCAGCGGGCGTCTTTGCCGGTTCACGCGGTTCAAGGGACGGTTCATCGGCGCCTGCCCTCCTCATCGGCCTCTTCGGGGGTGCGGGTGACCGGCTCCTGTCCCGGCAAGACGACGACGACACGCCCGACGTCCTCGGTGACAGCGTCGTGACTCTCCCCGGCCAGGGGGATGTCGCCCAGAACGACGCTCTGGCGCGCCCGGCGTGTGGCCGGTGCGGGCCCCAACGGACCGACCGGGGAGAAGGACGACTCCTCGTCGGCCGGTATCCCGGCGCGGGCCACCGCCGGCGCGTCCTGGGGAACGAGCTCGAGAGGGCCAGGACCGGCCAACCTGCCCGGGCCGCCGTCGGCCCCCTGGGTGCGGGGCAGGACCAGAAGGAAGGAGGCGCCATCGGCCGGCCATCCCCAGGCCGACAGGCGTCCACCGTGCAGGCGGGCGTCCTCCATGGCGATGGACAGCCCCAGGCCGGTGCCTCCCAGGCTGCGCTTGCGCGAAGGGTCGGCGCGGTAGAAGCGGTCGAAGACCTTGGCGACGACGTCAGGGCTCATCCCGATTCCGTGGTCGCGCACGCGCACCGCCACCGCGTCGTCGTCCACGGCGACGGCGACGTCCAGCGGTTTGCCCTCGCCGTGCTCAAGCGCGTTGACCACGAGGTTGCGGATGATGCGCTCGACCCTGGTGACATCGACCTCGGCGGTGGCCGGCTCCTCGGGCAGGTGGAGGCGCAGCTCGGTCCCGGTGGCGTCGAAGTGGAACTGGGTGGTCTCGACGACGGTGTCGACCACCTGGGCGAGGTCGACCTCCTCCAGACGGAGCTTGACGTTGCCGGAGTCGATGCGGGAGATATCCAGCAGGTCGGTGAGCATGGTCTCGAAGCGGTCCACCGAGCTGGACAGCACCTGGATGCTGCGCAGGGCGAAGGGATCGGAGATCTCCTCGCGCGCGTCCTGGATCTGCTCGGTGGCCAGGCGGATGGAGGCCAACGGGGTGCGCAGCTCGTGGGAGACGTCGGAGACGAAGAGGCGCTGCACCTTGGACAGGGACTCCAGGCGCTCGATCTGGTCCTCCAGCGAGGCCGCCATATGGTTGAAGGATCTGGCCAGGGTGGAGATCTCGTCCTCGCCCTCGATGCTCAGGCGCTCGGCCAGCAGCCCCGAGGCCAGGCGCTCGGCCGCCCGAGCAGTGTGCCGCACGGGGCTGAGCACCCACCGGGTGAAGGCCCACACCACCACGATGAGGATGGCCAGAAAGCCCAGTCCCCCGATGGTGATATTGCGCGAGGCCAGGGAGACGATGCGCTGCTCGCTGGCCAGGCTGTAGACGAGGAAAAGGTCGTATTCCCCGGCCAGGGGCAGACTCACCCGGGTACCGACGATGAGACCCGGGTCCGTGCCGCCCTCGTCATTGGGGACGGCCACCGACTGCCAGTACTGCGAGCGGGCCCCGCCCTCGTCGAGGGCCTTGGTCATCTCGTCAGTGATGAGGGAGCGCAGGCGGGTGTCCGTCTCCAGATCGTTGACCACCGTCGTGGAGGTCTCCTCCTGGTTGCGCAGCATGAGGACCCCCACGCCGCCGGAGGAGGAGATCGAGTCCTTGGCGCCGTTGACCTGCTGCTCCGCGGTGGCGGAGACCTCGTCGACGGTCACGGCGGTGGTCGAGTCGAACTCGGACTGGGCGACGCTGGCGCGCAGCGCGGCGTCGGCGAGGATGACGTCTCGCCGGTCGGCGAACACCTCCGATCGGATCCGGTCGGTGACGAATGTCAGCAGCAGGACGATGAGGAGCAGGCCGATGACGGTGGCGGTACACACCATGCGTACCTCGAGGCTGCGGCGCAGCAGCCCCGGCAGGGGCAGTCGCCGAACGACCCGGTCCTCCGCAGTGCCCACCGATGATCCCATCGACGTGCCCACTGAATTACGCATCGGGTTCATTGTAGGGCGCCCGATGCGCCGTCGCTCACGAGGATTCGCCGACCCTGTAGCCGACACCGCGCACCGTCACCACGATCGAGGGGCGCTCGGGGTCCTTCTCGATCTTGGCCCGCAGGCGCTGGACGTGGACATTGACCAGACGGGTGTCGGCCGGGTGCTGATAGCCCCATACCTGGCTGAGCAGCTCCTCGCGGGTGAAGACCTTCCAAGGCGAGCGGGCCAGGGTCACCAGCAGCTCGAACTCCAGAGGAGTCAGGGCGATGACCGATTCACCGCGCTTGACCTGGTGACCGGCGACGTCGATGTCGAGATCCCCGGCGCGCACGTGCTCGGCCGCACCCGGGTTGGTGCGGCGCAGACGGGTGGAGACGCGGGCCAGCAGCTCCTTGGACTTGAAGGGCTTGGTCACGTAGTCGTCCGCACCGGCCTCAAGACCGGCGACGACGTCCTGGGTGTCGGTGCGCGCGGTCAGCATGATGATCGGCACGTCGGACTCGGAGCGGATGAGCCGGCAGATCTCGACGCCGTCGAGCCCCGGAAGCATGAGGTCGAGCAGGACCAGATCGGGGTTGACCTCATGGAAGGCGTCCAGGGCCTTGGCCCCGTCATGACAAAGTGTGGGCGTGTAGCTCTCCGACTCCAGCATGATGCCGATCATCTCGGCCAGGGATGCATCGTCGTCGACGACCAGAATGCGCGTGCTCATAGCCCGTATCTTGGCATGCGCCCCGGGAGCCAAGGGACATCTAGGACATCGAGACGACATTCACACTTCCCTCAGGTTTTTAAGAGAATCCCTTCAGTTACGGGAAAAAGCGGCATCACCGCACACAGGAGCCGGAAATATTGCGGCCAAACCGTAATCTTCGATGGCCGCCTGCGAGCCCGTTTCCGAGGGTCCGCTCGGCTCTCTCCACGATTTCCTCCTCCAGGGGGAGGGCGCTCAAAGGGGTGGGCATGACAGCATGGACTTATGAGCACTGACTCCCATCCCGACGACCTCAACCCGAGCGGCGAGCCGAACCGCGGGGGTGCCGCCGCCGGAGGCGGCGGCTTCGTCGGAGGCGACCAGGACGGGTGGCAGGCCCCCGACTCCGGAGCGTCCGCAGGCACCTCACCCTATCCATCGCAGGGATATTCCGGCTACGGCGATTACCAGACGCCGCCCGTGGGTCAGCCCGGTTCTGCCCCTGGCTATCCGCCCAACGCCCCCGGAGGTCCTCCCGGAGGCGGTGCCGGATACGGCCCCTACCCCGGCGCACCTGGGGGTCCCGGAGGTCCTGGGGGTCCTGGGGGTCCCGGCGCTCCCGGGAATCCCGGCGCCGCCGGGTATCCGGGTTACGGCGGCTACGCGTCGGTTCTGGCCCCCAAGCCGTCAATCATTCCGCTGCGGCCGCTGTCCATCGGGGAGATCCTCGGTGGCGCCTTCGAGTCGCTGCGTGCCAACCCCAAGGCGATGTTCGTCCCCTCCCTGGTGGTGATGAGCATCGTGGGACTCCTCTCCGCAGCCGGTTTCGCCTTCTTCCTCTCCCGGCTCAACCTGCCGGGCCTGACCACGTCCCCCGACCAGTTCAGTGAGGACGATCTGGATCTGGACAAGCTCTGGTCATCGTTGGTGGGCCTGTTCGTTCAGGCCGGCCTGACCAGCGTGCTGACCGTGTTCGCCACCTCGATCCTCACCGGTCTGCTCATCGTCACCGTCTCGCGCACCATCCTGGGTCGCAAGGCCTCCTTGAGCGACGTGTGGCAGCGCACCAAGCCGCGTGTGGGCGCTCTCATCGGTCAGACGATCATGATCCAGATCATCGTCAGCGTCGTCACGTTGGCCTTCCTCGCAATCGCAGCCGTCATCATCTGGGGGATCCTGGGTGGTTTCATCGCCAACGGCGTCGATGAGGATTCTGTCGGAACGGTTCTCCTCACCATCCTGCTCATCCTGGTACTGGCCCTCGTGCTGGGGCTGGCGGTCTTCGCCCTGACGTGCAAGCTGAGCCTGGCACCGGCGGCGCTGATCCTGGAGAACATCGGCGTCTTCGAGGGGATCTCCCGCTCCTGGGCACTGACGCGAGGATATTTCTGGCGAGTCGTCGGCATCCGGCTGCTCTCAATAATCATCATCGGTGTCGCCAGCCAGGCCGCCTCCTTCGCGCTGAGCTCCATCACCAACGGGATCATGCTCGCGGCACCGAACACGATGATCGCGATCATGACGATATCGATTCTGGTGAACAGCCTCATCCAGGCCGCGATCATGCCCTTCGACGCCTCCGTGGTCGCTCTGATGTACACCGACTTGCGGATGCGCTCAGAGGGTCTGGACGTTGAGCTCCGGCGCGCCGCCGGAGTGTGACCCGCCCGTGATACGCGTCATTCCCTCCGTAAGCCCCGCCGGCTCCTCCGGCTTCCTCAGTCACGCCGCCGGGGTGGCCTGCACCGCCGGCGCACTCGCCGCCAAGGCCCCTGCAACTCCCGACGCCGATGAGGCCCGGCAGGCCGCGAACAAGGAGCTCTCCCGCCCGATCTACCGCGACAGCCCCGACCTGTGGGATCGGTTCTGGGAGTGGATCAAGGAGCATTTCAACACCGGCAGCATGGTCCCTGGGGTTCCTTCCTGGGTCTCGACGGCGGTCGTGATCGTCGTCGGCGCCGTCGTCATCGCGCTGCTGATCCTCCTGCTCACCAGGATCTCCTCGGAGCGCCGGGTGACAACGCCGTCGCTGTCAGTGCTCATTGACGACCGCGACGCCGACGCCCTGACCCGGGCGGCGGACGAGGCCGCCGAGCGGGCCGACTTCGCCACCGCCGTCGTCGAGCGTTTCCGGGCCATCATCCGCTCCCTCGACGAACGCGGGATCGTCGACGAGTACCCCGGGATGACGGCGATAGAGGCGGCCGCACTCACCAACAAGGCCCTTGGCGAGCACCGGGTCGTGGCTCCTCTGTACGAGGCGGCGCACCTGTTCGACGCCGTTCTCTACGGCCGGGTGGTCTCCACCCCAGCCCAGGACCAGCAGATGCGCGTGCTGGCCGCCCAGGTGGCCGAGGTGACGCCGCCCGCTCACCATGAGAGGACCGCCATCGAACCCCTCTCAACGCTCCCAGGGGCACCCGCATGAGCGCTCCCGTTCAGCAATCCCCGCAGTCTGCTCCGAGCACCTCCCAGACGGAGGCGGTCTCCGACCAGGTGACGAACTCGCACTGGTCTCAGCGATGGAGCCGGTGGCGTCCGGTCGTCATCGCCCTTGCCATCATGCTCATCCCCGTCCTTGTCACCCTGTGGACCAGGCCCATAACCTCAAAGACTCCGCTGGCCATCGACAATCCCGAGAAGTTGGGAACGATGGCCGTCGCGGAGCTGCTGCGCCACGAGGGGATCTCCGTGAGCAAGGCGGACAGCGTCTCCAAGGCGGTGGAGGCGAGCAGAAACGGGGCGACCATCGCAGTGGTCAACGCCGACCGTCTCAGCCTCGCCGAGAGGAAGGCCCTGGCCCAGGCGGGCGGCGATGTCGTCATCGTCGGCGTCAGAGGCGGCAGCGATACCCTGAAGGGGCTGACGGATATGACCAGCAAGGGCGCGGCGTCCCCCGGCTCCACCATCCTGGAGCCGCAGTGCGGAGACGCGGACGCCCAGGCCGCCCGGAGCCTGGCGGGATCGCATGCCTCGGTGTCGCTGCAGGGCGACGACGACGCCGTCGGCTGTTTCCCGGTGGGAGAGGACCGTTACGCCTATGCCACCGATACCCTGCCCAGCGGAGCCGCACTACGCGTCCTGGCCGACCCCGGACCGGCTACCAATGCGCACCTGGCCCAGGAGGGCCACGCTGCCCTGGCCGTGCGCGCGCTCGGCCATCACGACCGCCTCCTGTGGCTGGACGGACAGCGCCTCGAGTCCCCCTCCATATGGAACTCCTCGTCCACGCCCACCTGGCTGCCGGTCCTCATCTTCCAGCTCGTCGTGATAGCGGGCACTCTGGCCGTCGTTCAAGGACGTCGCTTCGGCAGCCTCCTGAGTGAGGAGCTGCCCGTCGTCGTGCGCTCCACCGAAACCACGTTCGCGCGCGGCCATCTCTACCGCCGGGGCTCGGATCGTCCTCGAGCGGCCGAGGCCCTGCGCTCGGGCACGGCGCTGCGTCTGGGCATCGCCTTGGGGCTGGCTCCCGGGACCTTGCGTCGCGACGTAATCGCCGCCGTCGCCCAGGCCTCGGGCGTCGACCCCGTCATGGTGGACTCTCTTCTCTACGGTCCGCCGCCGACCAATGACAAGGCCCTGGCAACCCTGGCAGTTCAGCTTGACCAACTCGAGAGAGAGGTTCACTCCGCATGAGCACGGACAGCACCGACCCCACCCGCGACCTGGGCACCACGGGCGACGCGGGCACTAGCGCCCCTCACCCGCAATCCGACCGACCGGCGCCGGGCGCCCCGGAGGCACCCGGCGCCCAGAGCACGCCCAAGCCCGATGCCGGCGCCGACCCGCGCAAACGGTTGGTGGCCGTGCGCAGTGAGGTGGGCAAGGCCGTCGTCGGCCAGGAGGCCGCGGTGACCGGCCTGGTCATCGCCCTGCTCGCCGGCGGACACGTTCTGCTCGAGGGGGTCCCCGGAGTGGCCAAGACTCTCCTGGTGCGGTCGCTGGCCACCGCACTGGACGTGGAGACCAAGCGCATCCAGTTCACCCCTGACCTCATGCCCGGTGACGTCACCGGTTCCCTCATCTACGACTCCCGCAGCGCCCGGTTCTCCTTCCGAGCCGGACCGGTCTTCACCAACCTGCTTCTAGCAGACGAGATCAACCGCACCCCGCCCAAGACGCAGTCGGCACTTCTAGAGGCCATGGAGGAGCGCCAGGTGTCCGTCGACGGCGAGCCCCGGGCCCTGTCGGATCCGTTCATGGTGATCGCCACCCAGAACCCGGTGGAGTACGAGGGGACCTACCCGCTGCCAGAGGCTCAACTGGACCGCTTCCTGCTCAAACTGGTGCTGCCCCTTCCCGAGCGGGCTCAGGAGATCGAGGTGCTCTCCCGCCACGCCTCGGGCTTCGATCCGCGCAACCTGGAGTCGGCGGGTCTCCGGGCAGTGGCCGGAGCCGAGGACCTGGCCCTTGCCCGCACCCAGGTGAGCACCGTAGGCGTCACCCCGGAGGTACTGGCCTACGCTGTCGACCTCGTGCGCTCCACCCGCTCGATGCCGTCGGTGGCCCTGGGGGTTTCGCCGCGAGGGGCCACCGCGCTTCTGGCGGCGTCACGGGCCTGGGCATGGCTCGCCGGCCGGTCCTTCGTCACCCCCGACGACATCAAGGCCCTGGCCCTGCCCGCCCTGCGCCATCGCATCCAACTGCGCGCCGAGGCCGAGATGGAGGGCATCACCCCCCAGTCCGTCATCGAGTCAGTGCTGAGAACCGTTCCGGTGCCGCGCTGAGGCATCGGCGCAGAGCGTACCGAATCGATCACCCGACCAACTCACGACAGGAGTGGCATGTTCCTGACGATGCGCGCCGTGTGGGCGCTGCTTCCGGGGATCGCCCTGGCCATCATCGCACCGCGCCCGGCAACAGTGCTGGCCTGGGCCGGTGTCGTCCTGGTCCTGATCGTGATCGACGTCGCCTGCGCACCCTCGCCCCGCCTGTTGCGGGCCTCGCGCTCAGTGGGCCACGGAATTCGGCTGGGCGAGTCGATCACCTCGACCTTGACAGTCACCAACACCGGCCGGCGCACCACCCGACTCCTGCTGCGTGACGCCTGGCCCCCCAGCGCGGGGGCGGACCACGAGCGCGGGGGGATGACCATCCCGCCAGGTCAGCGCCGTCGCCATTCCACGGTACTCACGCCCCGACGCCGGGGCGACCGTGAGGCGGGACCGCTGACCGTCAGGGTCGCCGGCCCCCTAGGAATCGCGGGGCGTCAGGCCTCCCTGAATGTACCGGCCTGCCTCCGGGTGCTGCCGGCCTTCCGGTCGCGCCACCACCTGCACTCGCGCCTGGCCCGGCTGCGGGAGATGGATGGGCGCAGTGCGGTCATGGTGCGCGGTGAGGGAACCGAGTTCGACTCCCTGCGCGAGTACGTCGTCGGGGACGACGTGCGCTCCATCGACTGGCGATCCACCGCCCGCCGCGGCGAAGTCCTGGTGCGCACCTGGCGCCCGGAGCGCGACCGACGCGTTCTCATCGTTATCGACTCGGGTCGGCTGTCGGCGGCCCGACTGGGCGACGCCCCCCGGCTCGACGCCCAGATCGAGGCCACCCTGCTGCTGGCCGCGCTAGCCTCCCGCGCCGGTGACCGGGTCGATGTCCTGGCCCTCGACGACGCCGTCCGGGCCCAGGTGCGAGGCAGTTCCGGGCCTGTACTCATGACGGAGCTGGCCGAGCACCTGACCGACGTCGAGCCGCGTCTGACCGAGCTCGACTGGACACTGCTGGCCTCCCGGGTACGAACGGTGCTCTCGCAGCGGGCTCTGGTGGTCGTCATCTCCGCACTAGACGGCAGTGGAGGGGACGCGGCGATGATCCGAACGTTGACGACGCTGGCTCGCGACCACACGGTCGTCCTCGCCTCGGCGCTGGACCCCGAGCTGGAGGAGCTGCGGGCTGCGCGTGACAACACGGACTCCGTGTACGTGGCGGCGTCGGCGGAGAAGGATCTGGTGGAGCTGGACGCCGTGCGCCGCCGTCTGCGCCGCGGCGGCGTGGAGGTCGTCGAGGCGCCCGACCAGAGTCTCGCTCCGGCGTTGGCCGACTGCTACCTGGACCTCAAGGCGGCGGGGCGACTGTGATACCGAACCGTCATGGCGTTGCGGGCCGCGCCAACGGACCCGTCGCCCACACAGGACCAGCGCACCCGGGACCCGTCTCTGCGGAGACCCGGTCAGCCGGCCTCGGGCTGGACGTAGCCGGCCTCCTTCTCCTCGAGATCTCCCGTGACTCCCGCGGCGACGGCGGAGCGCCCCAGGACGAGCGTGTACGCCCACAGCAGCGCCAGCGCGCCGGTTCCGATGGTGATCTTGACCGGCCAAGCGATGGGGGCCGGGGTCACGAAGGCCTCGATGAAGCCGGCCAGGGCCAGGGCCGCGGTCAGGCCCACGGCCACCGTGATGAGGGCGCGCCCCTCCGCAGCCAGGGCGGTGGAGCGACTGCGGGGACCGGGAACCAGCAGGGTCCAGAACAGCTTGAGGCCGGCCGCTCCCGCGATGAAGATGCAGGTCAGCTCCAGCAGCCCGTGAGGCGAGATGAGCGACAGGAACACGCCGAGCATGTCGTGGTCGGTCATAATCGCCCCCGCCTGTCCCAGGGCCATGGCGTTGCTGTAGAGCAGGTAGAGCGGCAGGATCCCCGTGACTCCGCCGGCCACGCAGATCGCCGCGATACGGGCATTGTTGGTCCACACCTGGGCCGCGAAGTCGGGGGCGGAGTAGGTGGAGTAGTAGGACTCGAACGCCTCGTGGGCGTACTTGTCCAACTCCTCGGGGCTGCCCAGAGCGGCCATGGCCTCCGGGCTGTGCAGGGTCCACATCCCCACCACCAGAGCCAGTACGATCTCGGCGACCATGACCCCGCAGGTCCACCAACGGATACGGTAAAGGGCCGCCGGCAGAGCCTGAAGCACGAATCGACGCACCGCGTGGGTCCTCACCTCCCGGGTTCCAGTCAGGCGGCCGCGGGCCGTCGCCACCCGGGTGGACAGTTCGGCGATGAGCTGCGGATCCGGTGCAGCCGAGCGCACCCGCGACAGGTGGCGGGCGCAGGTGCGGTAGAGGGTCACGAGCTCGTCGGCCTCGCCGCCGCTGAGATGCCGGCGCGATACGAGCACGTCGAGGCGTTCCCACTGGTAACGGTGCGCTGCGGCGAAGGCATCAAGATCCACGCAAGGAGTTTGTCATGGTGAACGAGTCGTCCACATCCTCCGAGCGGATGATCGAGCGCGAGCTCATGGTCACCGGTGAGGCCGTCGCACTGGAGGTCGTTCCCGCGACGGTCGTCAGTCGTATCTTGTCCGGGCTCATCGACTACACGGCTTATTCCGTGGGCGGGGCGATATCCCTGTTCGTGGTGATGATCCTGGCGATCAACGAAAGGTCGGAGTTCGGTGACAACCTCGCTTTCATCAGAGCGATCATCTCCCTGGTGATCCTGGCCTGGATAGTCGTCATTCCCTTGCTCACCGAGCTGCTCAGCAGGGGCAGGAGCCTGGGCCGCATGGTGACCGGGACCCGGGTGGTGCGCGACGACGGCGGCACCGTCAGACTGCGCCACTGCCTGGTGCGAACTCTGCTCGCCGTGGTCGAGATCTGGCTGGCCTCGGCCGTGCCAGCCGTGTGCACCTCCGTCGTCTCCAAGCGAGGAAAACGGCTCGGCGACATGTTGGCGGGCACCTACGTGGTGCGCGACCGGCATCGCTCCTCCATGGTTCCGCCCCTGCTCATGCCCCCCGAGCTGGCAGGCTGGGCGGCGGGCACCGACCTGCGTGCTCTGCCCGGAGGTCTGAGTCTGACAGCACGGACCTTCCTGCAACGGGCGTCCAGCATGGACGCCGGACCCCGGTCCCACCTGGGGCTCGACCTGGCGTCCCAGGTACAGGCATACGTCTCTCCCCCGCCTCCTGCGGGGACGCACCCCGAGCGGTTCCTCGCCGCGGTACTCACCGAGCGGCGCAACCGCGAGCTGGTACTGGCGACCCGGGACCGGCGCCTGGAGGAGGAGGTGCGCCGAGACATGGCGCGTCCGCCTTACGAGGTCGGCCGGGAGGCCCGACGGCGCTGAGGGGTCCTGCCGGAGCCGCGGTTCACGAGCCGGGCGAGACGCGTCTCAGCCCCGAGGCACCGAGGTGCGCTTCGCCTCATGGACCAGGAGGATCGGGACCCCGTCGCGCACCGGGTAGGCAAGATCCACGGCCTGGGAGATGAGGACCGGGCTGCCATCGTCGTCGACGCCGTCGATGAGCTCTTGCCCGCTCAGCGGGCAGCGCAGAGAGGTTCGCAGGGACGGGCTCAGTGCCGGGCAGGGTGTCGGCCGCTGCGGCTCGGGCCTTAAGCGGTCTATGCGCAGGCTCATGCATCGTCCTTCTGACCGCGCAGGACTCGAAGGTGACCACGCCGCAGAATCTCGTCCTCGGCGACCTCCTGTGGGGGCGGCAACGGGGCTGTCAGGGAGGCAGGCATGATCCCGCCGGGCCGGGGCCGGTGCTCGGCCGGCGAGGCGACGGGGCGCGGGGCCCGGGAGGCCTCACGAACGGCGTCGGCCAGGGCCAGGAGATCGTCCTCGCTGGGTGGTGCCGGCTCGAACTCGGTGGCCAGGCGGATGATCTGCCAGCCGCGGGGGGCGGTGAAGGAGGAGACGTGCTTCTCGCACAGGTCGTAGGCCTCGGGCTGGGCCTCGGTGGCCAGCGGCCCCAGCACGATGGTGGAGTCCGCGTAGACGGAAGTCAGGGTGGCCACGGCTGGGCGCTCGCAGCCGGGCTTGCGGCAGTGTCGGACTCTTCTCACGCCCGCAGGTTACCGTGCCGCTGCCCGGCGGTCATCTACAAGGAGCCTAGGCTGGCAGACGTGACCGACCTGTTCCCCTTCTCACCCGGGCGGATTCCGCCGCGATCTGCCGTCGCATCGGGACGGCGCCCGGCCGGGCGCCGTGATCGTCACGGCCGGGGGCTGCGCGGCCCGCTGCTACCGCCGCACCTGCCGGCCTGGCGCACCCGGGCTGAGCGCTTTGACGAGCTCGTCGTGGACTCGGCCCAGAGCCTGGCCAGGCGCTGGCCGTCCGTGAACCGGATCCAGTTCGCGGTCGAGGAGGTGCCCCCCTCGGACCCGGCGCCATGGGAGCGCTCCGTTGTGTTGGGGCGCGGTTTCACCGCCGAGCCGCGCGCAGGGCTGCCGGCGCGGGTCGTCATCTACCGGCGACCGGTGGCCTCCCGGGCCGCGGACGAGGCGGACCTGGTCGACCTGGTGCACCGTGTCGTCGTCGAGCAGGTGGCCCTCATGCTGGGCCGACGCCCTGAGGAGATCGACCCGGATTCCGGGATATGAACCGGCCTCGAGCCGGACTACTTTTACACTGCCGGGCAGAAAAACGTAGGACTACGTGAAGCATCAACATACCCGGCTCGGCGTGGGAAGTCCCGTCAGAGAGGGGAGAGTCATCCCAGCAGGATGCTGCGCTGGGCCCGGACGGAGGCGTCGGGCTGGGCGGGCACCGTGGAGATGAGCGTCCCGGTCAGATCTCCCCCGGCCTGTGCCGTCACGATCGTGGCGGCGGCCAGGCCGCTCGGCGTGCGCGAGGTTCCCGAGGCACTCTCCTGCCCGGCCGCGCTCAGGCGAACGGCCGCGACCTCTGTCGGCACCTCGACGACGACGGCACTGCCCTTGGCGACGGCGACGTCCTGGCTCCAGGAGCCGTCGACGGAGGACAGGGTGACGGAGGTGGCGGCACCGCTGTTGGCCACGGTGACCGCGGAGGTCAGGGAGGACGCGCGCGGCACCGCCAGGAGACCGGAGTCGGCGGCGCCAGGCAGGGCGGCCTGCGCCCAGGCCTGGTCGTGGATGAGGGCCTGGGAGCGCTCCGGATACTCGCCTGCGCTGCGCACCAGGCGAACGGCGGCTCCCACCGGGGTATTCGAGGTGACTTGGACTCCGTAGACGCCTGCGGGCACACCGGCCAGCGAGATGTCGAAGACGGAACCGGCGTCGATGGCCACCGACTGCGCCCCCGCCAGGGGACGGGCCCCGTCCTTGCCGAGTATGGTCACCGACACGGTCGCCGGGGCCTGTCCGGGGTTGACGATGCGCACGGCCGGGGTGTCTGAGGAGTCGGCGCCGGTCGTGGCGTCGGGCACCTCCCCCTGGGAGGCGGGCTCGACGATCTCCACGCCGGGAACCACGAGGTCGGTGGCCGGGGCGGCTCCCGGGGTGATGACGTCGGTGCCGGCGGGGGTCTCTCCGTCAAGGGATTCGGTGACGAGGGTGGGTACCACGGAACCGCCATCGGCCTCGATGGACACGGCGATGCGCGGATCCTGGCTGCCCTTCGTCTCCAGGGTCAGCGAGGAGGAGCCGCCCGCGGGGACGGTGATCTCACCGTTGCTGGGCAGGCTGAGTTGACCGATGGAGCCGTAGAGGCTGACTTTCGCGGTGGCCGGGGTGGCGCCGGGATTGGTCAGGCGCAACTCGGCCGATGAACCGGCCGCTATGGAGCCGCCCACGATCCAGGACATGGCCGATGGCTGGGTGCAGGGAGCGGCGGTGAGCCCCCGCAGGTCGCCGCTTTGGGTCAGAGTGGTCACGGATCCGACGGCGTTAGCCACCTGGCCGTCGGCGGGGACGAGGGTGAGGATCCCGCCATCGGCGGTGCTCAACGCGGTGGTGGCATCGGTGGGGATGGCCGAGCCCGCGTAGTCGGCGGACTGGATCGCCCCGGCCCCGTCGGCAGGAATGATGGTGGTGGTCGACTCCACGGCGCCGACGTCGGTGCCCCGCAACGTATTGGAGGGCGCATGGGGGCACACGTAGGTGGTTGCGGCTCCGGGCTCGGCCAGGCTGAGGGCCTCCAGCTGCGGAGTCGACGTGGTCGGGGCGGCATGCCCCCACCAGGTGACTCCTCCAACGGCGCCGGCGAGCGCGACCGAGGTCAGGATGCCGATCCCTCGGGCGATCGACTGCCACGCGCTGCGGCGGTGCCGCCTGGAACCGGTTCGGCGCTTCACGGAGGAGGCGCCGGGCCGAGCGCGCCCCGAAGCGCCCGTGGTGGAACCGCCGATGTCGTCGGCACCGGCCGTGTCGGCTGACTCTGCTGACTCTGCCGACTCAGCCGGTTCGTCACCATCATCCGCCTTGGCGGAGTCCTGCCTGTCGGCGTCGCCGTCCCGACCGCCGCCTTGCTCACCATCCGAATCCTTGGCCTCGTCTGAGGCCTCCCCGCCCCTCTCGGCCTCGGGGTCGGTGAGGGGCCCCTCACCGGCCTCGCCCACAATGGTGTCCTCAGCACCGGCCCGGTCCGTGACAGGGCCCGTCTCCTCATGCTCCGAGGGCTGCGACTCGGCCCGGTCCTGCCGGGAGGCGGAGTCATCGTCGCGGGGCTGAGTCATGAAGCCATTTCCTTTCCGCGTCGCAGGGGCAGCGCCGCAACCAGGCTCAAGGCCCACACGGTCCAGATCGTGTAAGTCAGTGCGGCGGTGGACCGGCGGGTGTGGGTCACCACCAGCTCTCCGGCGTCGGGACCGACGGCGAAGCCCTGCTTCCAGCCGCCGTCCTGATCGGGGACGGTGGTGGGCTCGAGGCGGCGGCCGTTGAGGGTGGCGGTCCAACCGGCGTCAGCCCGTTCCACCATGACGAGGGTGCGGTTACCCGAACCGGCGGGGATCCGCGCACGGGTCCCCGAGCCGGCGCCGGTGGAGGCCACCGGGGTGGCCGCTCCGCCTGCGTCGAGAAGGCTCAGGCGGGCCGAGTCCGGGTGCGCCGATGACGTGACGCGCCAGGAGTTGCCCGAGGCCGTCTGAGCGAGCTGCTCGAGGCCGGGTGTGGAAGTCAGGCCCACGCGGGCCTCGGCGGTGACGGCGTCGCCGTCCTTATCGGTGAGCAGGACGACAGCGATGCCGTGGGCCGCCAGGGCATCGGCCACCTCCTTATCCTGGCCGGCGGTGGCACGGGTGACGAGCTGGGCGAGTTCGGCGTCGGCCGGGTCCTCCAGGACGAGGGCAGGGTCCGGGGAAGGGGTTCTGAAGACCGATATCTGGCCGGTTTCGGGCTTGAGCCGAGGGTCGTTCAGGGCGCTTGCGGCGCGGCTGCGCGCCTCGGCGTTGACCGCCCCGGGCAGGACGTCGCTGACCTGGGTGCCGGGCCCGCGCCAGATGGTGGCCTTGAGCCCCTCAGGGGTGGAGGTGAGCTTGAGGACCCGGCCGGCCGTGCCCGATCCCTGGAACTGCTCGGCGATGAGTGGAACCTGCTGAGTGGTGGAGCGCAGCGCCATAACCTGCGGGTTATTGCCGCGGTGAGCCTGATGGGCCCAGATAGCGCCGACCATCACCGGGGCGAGCAGGAGAAGGCAGGCGGCAACCGCGAAGGCCGTCTTGAGCCGGCGCGAACCACCTGACCCCGAGCTCGAGCCGGCACCTGCAGAAGGAGCGGACGACTCGGACGACTCGGCCTCGGTGTCCTTCCGGCTCCCGCGCGACAGGGCCCTGCGGCCGTCGGCAGCGCGTCGACCGATCATGCCCCAGATCGCCTCGCCGGCCGGCAGGGCCGCAGCAAGGAAGCCGCTCAGTGCCAGGGAGGTTCCGGCTCCGGCCCACCCGTTCACGGGGGCCAGGCCGTCTCCGGCAACATCACTGCCCAGCCCGGTGGGCGTGCGCAGCGAAAGCCCTGCCAGGACCAGACCGCCCAGGGCCATGAGAATGGCGATGCGGGCCACCCGGGGGCGCCGGGAGACGAACAGGCCGACGATGCCGAGGACCGGGACGAGCAGGAGCAGCACCCGGACCAGAACGCTCAGCGCCCCGGAGGGAACGACGGCACCCATGGCCACCGGCGAACCGGCCAGCAGGTCGAGGCTGCTCGGAGTCGGTACGGAGACCGGCAGGCCGATGTCGGTCAGCAGCAGCCGGACGCCCTCGGCCCAGCCGTCCCTCTGCCCCATCCGCCACGCGCTCCACCAGGCCGGGGCTGCAGTGACCACCATGGGGGCCAGGGTGAGGACGAGCTTGAAGCCACGACGCGTCGTCACGGACAGCAGGAGGACGATGACAATCAACACGGCCGCGGTGGCAGGGACGGCCGCGACGACGACGCTCAGCAGCAGGCCGGCGACGGCGGCGGCTGTGGCCGACCCGTAGCCGTACTTCTCGGCCCGGGGCAGGTCGACCTCGGCCTCGGGTGCGGCCGGGTCGGGGGCGTTGAGCGACTCGATGACCTCTCGGGCCGCCGCCAGGGCCGACGCCGCCGGCCCGACCTTCTCGTCCTCCCGACCACGGTCATGACCGGGGCCGTCCTCGATGCCATCGGAGCCCCTGACGCCCTTGACACTCGAGTCGGTATCCGCTCCGACCGAGACGTCGTCCCGGGCGCGCGACTCCTCGCCGGAGCTCTGCCCCGTCTCCTTGACCTCATCGGCGCCCTCCTGCTCGGCGTCGAGACTCGCCGCGGCCTGCGTCTCCTGGTCGAGGTGGGCCAGGTCGGAGATCTTCTCGGTGGAGAAGCGGTCGAGCTCGGCCCGCTCCTCGTCGGTGAGCAGGTGCGCCCCCACGAGCCCGGACAGGACGAGGTCGCGGCGGTCGGCGCCCACGGCGCGCGTCAGCGCCAGCAGCGCCCAGGGAAGGACCAGGTGGACCAGGAGGGCGCCAAGGCGCCCCTGCCCCAGAGCGAGCAGCAGACCGGGGGTCAGCGCCCACACGAGCGCAGCCCAGGCCCGCAGGACCACCTTCCGGGTCATGGTGCCGGCAGCGAACCAGGCTCCCAGGGCGGCGAGCGGTACGGCCAGAAGCACCAGGCCGCTGACGAAGGAGCCGGTGTCCAAACCGATGAGCCGGCCCAGTGCAGCCGGCCCGGCCAGAATGGCCAGCAGCGGGGTGACGCCGCCCGGGTAGCCGTCTCCGGTGGCGATCCAGGTGGTCCAGGCGGCGTCCCACATCTGCCGCCAGCCGCCGAACAGCGGGAGCGCGCCGCCGATGATGGAACGGGTGGGCAGCAGCCGGGCCAGGCCATAGGCGCTCAGCGCCGCCGCCACTACCATGACGGCGCTCAGGGTCCGACGTCGGCTGCGGGCCAGGGCGGCAAGCTCACGCAGCTCGAGCTCACTGGGGGCGGCCGCGCGGGCCCGGCGCTCGCGCTCTTGGCGGGTGCGGTCGCGGCGCACGCCCCGGATCTCGGCCGGAGTGGCGTAGAGGCGCCCCAGCGCGGAGACGGGCACCTTGGTGTGCCTGGCGAGTCGGCGCCTGGCCGCCTTGATCCGTCGACCGCGGCCAGCCACCGCCAGGGCCGCACCGAGTTCGTCGCGGGCAAGCGCTGGCGCCTTGGAGGCAAGCCGCCATACAGCCCGCATCGCCCCGAGGACGACGAACCAGGTCAGCAGCAGGCCGATGGGGCGGGAGGAGAAGGCCGCCCAGTTGGTGAGCTGTGCGCTGCGGCGGGCGCGGAAGGATCGCTCCGGGTCGGGCTCGGGGAGCCGGACCTCGATGGCCTCGGCGTCGGTGCGGACCTGGGGACGCAAGGAGTGGGAGACGTGGGCGGGACGGCGCAGTCCCTGGTAGGAGGCCCTCCGGTGACGGATAACGGCGGTGGGCTCGACGATGACCCGGTATCCGGCCAGGCGCGCCGCGCGGGAGAGCTCCAGGCCGTCGCCGAAGGGCCCGAGCCACGGGGCGATGCCGCCGATCTCCTCCCACACTGCGCGGTCAACGAGGGCGCCGGCCGTTCCCACGGCCAGGACGTCGCTGCGGTCGTCGTGCTGGCCCTGGTCGACCTCACCGGGGACGATGTCGTTGGCGCGCCGGGCCGAGGCCGTGGCCCGCAGTCCGACCTCCAGAAGCAGCTCCGGATTGTCCCAACCCACCTGCTTGGGGCCAACGATCCCCACGGAGCGGGCGTTGGTCGCAGCGGTGAGAAGCTGCTCGAGACAGCCCTCCTGGGGCGCGGAGTCGTCATGGAGCAGCCAGAGCCACACCTGATGCTCTGGTGCATCCTGGGGGGCATCGGCCGGAGCCACGAGCCGCTGCTCGTAGGAGGTGATCGGCGAGAGCGCGCCTGTGGGACCGGTGATGGGACCGGAACCGGTCAGCAGCAGGTCGCGCACGGAGGTTCGCGAACCGCCCGAGGTAGCAGAGGCACCGTCGGTATCCGAGCCTTCCGCGCCGTCGACGGCTCCCGTGCCGCGGCGCCAGCGGTTGCCGGCGGCGACCAGCTCGGCGTAGGCAGCCAGTCCCCGGGAGACCGCGTCCCCGAAGCTCCTGGCCTCCTTGACCCGTACGACGCGTACCGCCGTGACGGTGCCGAGTCCCGAGCTCTCGACGAGCTCCTCGATAGGGGTCCCATCCCCCAGCCCGTTTGCTCGCGAGGCGACGTCGACGACGAGGACGACGTCGGGCGCGCAGGTCTGGGAGGCGATTGCGGTCAGTGTCTGCGCCAGGAACGGGCTCGCCCCGGCCGACACGACGACGGCCAGGGCTCCTACCCGACTGGCTCCCTGTGCGGAGCCGGCGCGGGTCATACTGCGCGACGCTTGAGCTTGCGCCGTTCGCGCTCCGACATGCCGCCCCAGATACCGAAGCGCTCGTCGTTGGCGAGGGCGTACTCGAGGCACTCCTCACGAACCTCGCAAGTCGCACAGACTCGCTTGGCCTCGCGTGTGGAACCGCCCTTCTCGGGAAAGAACGCCTCAGGGTCCGTCTGGGCGCACAGTGCGCGCTCCTGCCACGCCAGAGGACCTTCATCGACGTCGTCACCGCCACCGAAGAGGAGCGACAGCACCTCCGCGTCAGGCTCCTCTGGGTGCTTCAGTGGGCCGTCGCCGAGGATGTTCCACATGCCGGCCTCCCTTCGATCCGAGCTTCTTGCCAGTAAGAATTACATGCGTGTGAGACAAGGCCAGTCAAGCCAGGGAGGGAAACTTCACCCTCTCGTTACCGTCGACACCATTCCTTGATATCTCAAGGAATAACCCCATCTGGCTAACACCATATGTTGACTTCCTACAAATCTCCTGAGAGGTGCCCGCGGCCTGCCTGACAGGGGAAAATACACGATTTTCCTGGAGGTTCAGTGGATGGCACCCCCCATACACACACTCGTCCGACCGGCTGGACATTACCGTAAAGAAACCTGAATGTCAGTAGATCTGCTTCAATCTGGAGGCATGCGAGACCCTCTGCTGACACTGCTCCCCAGCCCCCATGACGCCGACAAACCGTGGCTGAATTGTTATGGAAACGACGAGCGCGTCGAGTTGACCGGACGCGTAATGTCCATGTGGCTGGCCAAGATCGCGGGATTGATCACAGCGGAATCCGCACCGGGCGACGGGGTTCACCTGGGGCTCCCACCGCACTGGCGGACAGCGGCCTGGGCCTGCGGAGCGTGGCTGGCGGGACGGGCCGTGCTACTGGGGAGCAGCGAGGAGATCGATGCCGCCGGTCTCGTCCCCGAGCTGAGCGTGGCATTCGCACCGGAGGACCTGTGCACTGGGGCGGAGGTGCAGGTTTTGGTCCCCGTCGCCTCCCTGGCGCTGCGCTGGTCGGGCGAGCTGCCCGCCCTCGTACTCGACGGCGCCGCCGATCTCATGTCCTACCCCGACCACTTCGCGCCGGTCGATGTCAGCACCGATCATCCCTGTCTCACCGACCTCACTGCGGCCGGCTGCCGGGACGGGGCGCAACCCGTCACCCTGACGCGCGCCGACTTGGTCACCCGGGTCGAAGCCGCCGGCAGTACCGGCCCGGGAGGTTCACGCGCCGTCCTGGTCCGCACCCCCGGGACTGCCCAGGCACTCCAGGAGATTCTGGCCGCCTGGTACACCGGACGCACGGCGGTTGTCCTCACCCCCGAGGCAGGCGACGACGTCGTTGCGGCTGCAATCCGTCAAGAGGGCATCGCCGGGGCGCAGGTCGACTGAGCCCCGCCGTCAGGGGACATCGGCCTGAACGAGTGTCCCCTCCCCCTCGACGGACAGGCGGTGCTCGTCGGCGCCGACGAACACGGCCTCACCCTGGGCAAGTGTCTGCGCGTCGACCTGAGTCACCAGCGTCATGGCCCCTTCGACGGCCAGCAGGATGCGCGGTCCCCGCCCGGGAACCGGCAGACGGCCGTCGGCGGCCACCACGGTGGTGACCATGAGCTCGAAATCGTCCACCGGCGCGTAGTAGGCGCGGGTGGCGCGCGAGAGGTATTCGGGGGCCGGACGCACCGGGGGCGCTGCCACATAATCGACGCAGGCCAACATCTCCGGGACGTCGATGTGCTTGGCCGTCAGTCCGGCGCGCAGCACGTTGTCCGAGGAGGCCATGACTTCGACCCCGAGACCGGAGATGTAGGCGTGGACGCTGCCCGCGGGTACGAACAGTGCCTCCCCGGGCTGGAGGGTGACGGGGTTGAGCAGGAGTGCGGCAGCGATGCCGGGGTCGCCGGGGAAGGTGACCGCCATCTTCAGGACATTGGAGTCCACGCGCAGGGAGGGAGAGGTCCCGGCCTCGAAGCGGGCCGCGATCTCGGCGACCAGATCACTGATCTCCTCGGGAGTCGGGCGGGTGGAGGCAGAGACGACGTCGGAGAAGACCTGCCGGATGCCGTACCGGGTGGGATTCAGGCGCAGGGTGCGACGCATCCGCCGGGCCAGGACGCTGTCCAGGCCGGCGAGGACCTCGACGGCCCGACGCGGAGCGCGGAATCCGGCGACCGCCTGGAAACGGGTAAGGGCCAGGACCATCTCCGGCTTGTGGTTGGTGTCCTTGTAGTTGCGGGAGGGGTGGTCCAGGGCGATGCCCGCCTCTTCCTCCAGGGCGTAGCCCTCGGCCGCCTGGGCCTGGCTGGGGTGAACCTGGAGGGACAGCGGCTGCTCGGGGGCGATGAGCTTGAGGAGGAACGGCAACCGGCGCCCGAAGCGCCAGATGATGTCCTCGCCCAGGAGGCGCTCTGGCTCGGCCTCGATGAGGGTGGACAGGACATCTCCGCCGGCGACCCGGGCCGGTCCGGCCGGGTGGGATCCGTACCAGGCCTCGGCCCAGGGGGCGCCGTCATCGGCCACACCCAGGAGCGCGGGAATGGCGGCGGTCGACCCCCAGGCGTACTGCTGGCGGGCGGGCTCAAGTCGTTTCATAGCGCCTCACCGTACCGGCACCGGAACTAGCCTGCGTACGCAGCGGCATACCCGGGGACTTCTCCTTGACTGAAGACCATCGCAGCCCGCCTCTGCGCAGTAACGCCGAGCGCGTCTAACAGCAGCAGCTGCGGACCGGCGGAGGGGCGACTGTTCCGGCCGGGGCGAACGGCTCGAAACCGGCTGCGATGATCCGCCATTGTCGGTGGCAGATCGCTCCTCACCCGGTTGCGAGTGGCCCCTGTTGCTCTGACTGCCGCGCAGGCGGGCTGTCACAACCAAGAGGCCGACGGCCCAGTAGACGTAGGCTCCGGAGGCCAGGACCGCGAGCAGATTCCACCGGGGCGAACCGTAGCGCACAAGGTCGTCGGAGAAGTGCGTGGGGGCAATGAGCATAACGACGACACTGCCCACTGCCGCCAGACACTCGAGGTCCCAGCCCGACCTGCGCATACCAGATGCAAGCCCGGTGGCCGCCCGCCACACGAGGGTCATGATGAGCGGGAGGGCGAAGACCCAGTGGTGCACCCATGCCACAGGCGAAACGATGGGGGCGATGAGGCCGACGAGTCCGAAGGCGAGCAGATCGTCGCCGCCACGCGTCAGGCGCGCGGCCTGCCCGGCAATGACGATGACAACGCCGACGGCCAGCACCAGCCAGACGACTGAGGACAGGGGTGCCGGCAGTACCCGGGATAGCAGTCCGCGCAATGACTGGTTCTCGGTGTCCCACCAGCTGGAGGCCACCCGGGTGGAGTCCCACACGGCCGAGCCCCAGAATGTCAGGGACTCTCTGGGAGCGGTGAGGAATCCGATGCCGGTGCAGGCAGCGGCGCTCGCCAGGGAGGCGAGCAGGGCCCGCCGGTCCTTCCGGAGCAGCGGCAGCAGCAGGAAGACGGCGGGGGTGAGCTTGATGGCAATGGCAATGCCGGTGAGTATCCCGCGCGGCCAGAGGGTCCGGCGGGGAAGCCAGTCTGCGGCCAGCAGGACGATGAGGAAGAGCCCGACCTGTCCCCAGGTCAGGTGCGAGACTACGGGCATAAGCAGACTCATGGCGTTGGCTCCGGCCAGAGCGGCCCAGGCCCCGCCACCGCAGCGTGAGACGACGATCCACGACAGGCCGAGGAGCGCCGTCAGGGAGGCCACGGTATGGCCGGCGGCGGCCAGGGCCGGAGTGCCGATGGCGGAGCCGGAGAGTAAGAGCGCCCCGAAGGGCGGGTAGGTGAAGTACATGAGAAAACCGGGAACCCCCGGGTCGAGAGCCTCGGCGTAGAGAGGCCGACCGGTAAGGAGATGCTGGGCGCCGGTTCGATAGACAAGGAAGTCGATGTGCAGCTCCGGTTGGAGGGCGGCGTCGAAGAGCGCACCCACCACCGTCACCAACGACCATAGGACGATGAGCGCACGGGCAGCCCGGGCCGTGCTCCAGCGCAATCGTGCAGTGCCCATGTGAAGGGAGTTCCTTCCAACCGCAAAGAAGGCGTCGGCCAAACGACCGGAGCCCGAACGGGCGCCGGGGAGGGCGCGCAGAGGGCCACCGCACACACCGGACCAGAACTTGAGCGGACCCCGGAGAAGGACTCGACGAATCCAGGTTCCAGACAGGATAACTATGATTATTTCATCAATCAGGACTACTTATTGACCGCAACGCCGCATCGTTCTTCATTCGTCGTCCTTTACTCGTCGGATACTCGTCGAAGTTACGGCTTCGGCACGTTCTCCTGGAGAGCAACGCGGCTGACCGCCCCAGACCACAGGATGTCCTCCGCAGCGGAGTCGGGTCGGCCCCGCTGCTGGGGACGACGGCAGACGACGGCGCCGCGAGCCTCGTGGGGCTCGCGGCGCCGTCGGGATCAGTACTCGGGCTTATCTCGGACCTGTCCTAGCTGCCCGCCGCGGGAGACGGGAAGGGGGTGACGTCGGCCAGGCGCGGGTGGGCCCGGTCCTTGTCGGACAGGATCGCCTCGGTCAACGGGATCGGCCAGGGGACGTTCGCCGTCTCATCGGCCAAGTTGAGGAAGGTGTATCGAGCCTCAGCGGACCAGTGGTCGTTGACCAGGTAGGTGTAGGCGGTGCCCGGCTCCAGTGTCTGGTAGGCGTTGCCCACGCCCCGGGGCACGAACACGGCCACCGACGGGTCGATCTCGCAGGTGTACACGGCCCCGAATGACGTTCCCTCGCGCAGGTCCACCCAGGCGCCGAAGACGCGGCCGGTGGCCACCGAGACGAACTTGTCCCAGGGCTCGGCGTGGATGCCACGGGTCACTCCCACCTCGTTGTTGAAGGAGATGTTGTTCTGGACCGGCCCGAAGTCGGGCAGCCCCAGGGCTAGCATCTTCTCGCGCTGCCAGTTCTCCTTGAACCAGCCGCGGTTGTCCCCGTGAACGGTCAGGTCGATGCGCAAGAACCCCGGAATCGGTGTGGCCTCGACGGCGAGCGGCTTACCCAGCTCGATCTGCCCCATGGATAGCTCCTTCTGCGTACGTAATCGTCGATCTCGGCGTCGCCTCACCGGCGATGCTCCGCCGGGAAGTCTATCGGCGCCGCCCTGCAGGCACCTCGGAGACGGAACCTCACGAGCCGAAAGTGCCGCGCACCACGCACGAGCACCCCCGAATCACCCGCTCCAGGCGCCATTCGGGGCTCGCATAGGTCATGCTTGGAGCATGCGAGGAATCATTCTGGCCGGAGGCTCCGGCACGCGACTCAACCCGATCACCCTGGGGACCTCCAAGCAGCTGGTGCCCGTCTACGACAAGCCGATGATCTACTACCCGCTGAGCACCCTCATGCTCGCCGGGATCCGGGACGTTCTCATCATCACCACCCCCCACGACGCCCCCGCCTTCCACCGCCTCCTGGGCGACGGCAGCCGGCTCGGCGTCAACCTGTCCTACACCGTCCAGCAGGAGCCCAACGGCCTTGCCCAGGCCTTCGTCCTGGGCGCCGACTTCATCGGCGACGACAGCGCCGCCTTGGTCCTGGGCGACAACATCTTCTACGGTCCCGGCATGGGCACCCAGCTGCGCCGTCACACCAGCCCCGACGGCGGCGTCGTCTACGCCTACCAGGTCGCCGACCCCACGGCCTACGGCGTCGTCGAGTTCGATGAGGACTTCAAGGCCATCTCCATCGAGGAGAAGCCCGCCCACCCCCGCTCCACCTACGCCGTGCCCGGCCTGTACTTCTATGACAACGACGTCGTCGAGATCGCGAGGAACCTCAAGCCCTCCGCCCGCGGCGAGTACGAGATCACCGACGTCAACCGCACCTACCTGGAGGCCGGCAGGCTCACCGTGGAGGTCCTGCCCCGCGGCACCGCCTGGCTCGACACCGGCACCTTCGACTCCCTGGCCGACGCCACCAGCTTCATCCGCACCGTCCAGCACCGTCAGGGCCTCAACATCGGCGCCCCCGAGGAGGTCGCCTGGCGCATGGGCTTCATCGACGACGAAGGCCTGCGCCAGCGCGCCGAGCCCCTGGTGAAGTCCGGCTACGGGGCTTACCTCCTGGGCCTGCTGGAGCACAAACAGGCCTGAGACGGCGCATCTGATCGCCCGCAACTCTCGCGCCCGTGGGTGGGACGGCACGAACCGGCGCCATCCCACCCACGGAGCGTCTCTCGTCGCCTCTGCACGCTCCTCCGAGCCCACCTCGACAGTTCAGTTTTCCCCCTCGACATGCTATCTTCGAACAACGTAGATTTCGCCGCTTTACTGAACGGATGGTGGAGGCGATGGCAGGCACCCTGTCGCAGTCGCAGTTCGATGTGCTCTACGCCCTTCTGCGGGCCGATGACGCCCTCACCCAGCGCCGGATTCAGGAATCCACAAGCATGTCCCTGGGGCGGGTCAACGCCGTCGTCCGCGAGTGCGAGGCGGCCGGTTATATCCTGGAGCGCCACCTGACCGAGGCGGGCCGAGCCGCCCTGGAGCCCTACCGGGTGAACAACGCCGTCATCATGGCTGCGGGGCTGTCCCAGCGCTTCGCCCCGATTTCCTACGAGCGCCCCAAGGGCATGCTGCGCGTGCGCGACGAGGTCCTGGTCGAACGGCAGATCCGCCAACTGCACGAGGCCGGCATCAAGGACGTGACGATCGTCGTGGGCTACAAGAAGGAGTACTTCTTCTACCTGGCCGAGCAGTTCGGCGTGAAGATCGTCGTCAACGACGACTACGTCTCGCGCAATAACAACGGCTCCCTGTGGCTGGTGCGCGACATCCTGGCCAACACCTTCATCTGCTCCTCGGACGACTACTTCACGGACAACCCCTTCGAGTCCCACGTCTACAAGGCCTACTACTCGGCCCAGTACATCGAGGGCCCCACCGAGGAGTGGTGCATCACCACAGGCCCGGGCGAGCGGATCACAGACATCGAGGTCGGGGGCGCTGACGCCTGGATTATGCTCGGCCACGTCTACTTCGACCGGGTCTTCTCCGCCACCTTCCGACGCATCCTGGAAACGGTCTACCACCTGCCCGAAACGGCGCCCAAGCTGTGGGAAGCGATCTACATCGAGCACGTCAAGGAGCTCGACATGGTCATGCGCCGCTACCCCGAGGGCATGATCAACGAGTTCGACTCGGTCGACGAGATCCGCTCCTTCGATCCCAAGTTCATCGAGAACGTGGACTCCGAGGTCTTCGACCACATCTCCGAGGCCCTGGGCTGCCGCAAGACGGACATCTCGGGCTTCTACCCCCTCAAGCAGGGGCTGACCAACCTGTCATGCCATTTCGCCGTGGACGGCGAGGAATACGTCTACCGCCATCCCGGCATCGGCACCGAGGAGATCGTCGACCGTCATGCCGAGGCGGCCGGCCTGCGCCTGGCCTGCGAGCTCGGCCTGGACACGACCTTCGTGGCCGACGACGACGTCAAGGGGTGGAAAATCTCCCGGTTCGTGCCCGAGGCTCGCAACCTCGAGACCGCCAATGTCGACGAGCTCAGGCAGGCCATGCGCATGGCCCGCAGGCTGCACACCTCCGGCAAGACGCTCGAGCGGGACTTCGACTACATCCGGGAGGCCCTGCGCTACGAGCAGCTGGTCGAGCGTCACCATCCCATCGACGTCCCCGACTACGTGGAGCTGCGCGCCAAGGTGATGCGACTCAAGGTCGCCGCCGACGCCGATGGTTTCGAGCGGACGCCCAGTCACAACGATTTCTACCCACCGAACTTTCTGGTGGCCGCCGACGGCCACATCGATCTCATCGACTGGGAGTACGCCGGCATGTCCGACGTCGCCAGCGATTTCGGGACCCTGGTGGTGTGTACGCAGATGAGCGTTGAGCGCGCCGACGAGGCGATCGGCTACTACTTCGATCGCACCCCCACCACTCTGGAGCGCCGCCACTTCTGGTCCTACGTGGTCTTCGCGGGCTGGTGCTGGTACGTGTGGGCGCTGGCCAAGGAGGCCGAGGGCGACGACGCCGGTCAGGACATCTTCACCTACTACCGCCACGTCACCGACTACGTCGACGCCCTGCTGTCCTGGTACGAAGGCGGGGAGGAGGCGGTCCCGGCGGTCTTCGCCGGCGGCGCGGACTGACCAGCCCGAACCCTGAGGAAAGACCGGAGCCAGTCGGATGATTCACACCGTACGTCCAGGCGGCCCATGTCCAGCCTGGCTAGACTGCTGACTCATCGCGAATACGTGCGGTCGGCGACCATCAGTGACCAGGAGACTCATGCTCGACATCATGCTCCCGTTCTGGGGCGAGCCCCGGTACCTGTACGAGACGGTTGAGGCCGTCCTGCGCCAGACCGATGAGCGCTGGCGGTTGACCGTCGTCGATGACTGCTACCCGGATCCTGAGGTGCCCGAGTACTTCGAGCGCCTGGGCCACCCACAGGTCACCTACATCCGCAACGAGGAGAACCTCGGTATCACCGCGAACTACGAGCGCTGCATCGAGATGGCCTCGGCGGACCTGGCGATGCTCCTGGGCTGTGACGACATCATGCAGCCCGACTACGTGGCACGGGTGCTGACTCTTCATGAGAAGTTCCCGCAGGCGGACATCCTTCAGCCCGGGGTCCAGATCATCGATTCCCAAGGGCGCGCCGTGAGCACACTGACCGACTCGATCAAACGCGTCGTCATGCCGCGCACACGCCAGCCCCTCCTGCTCAGTGGCGAGGAGCTGGCCGCCTCCCTGCTCAAGGCGGACTGGCTCTACTGGCCCTCGCTGACCTTCCGCCGTGAGGCGCTCGTCTCGACACCCTTCCGCCCCGGCTTCCCCATCATCCAGGACCTGGCCCTGGTCATCGACATCATTGCGGCCGGCGGCTGCCTCCTACTCGATCCGCACATGTGCTTCTCCTACCGGCGCCATGAGGAGTCCGCCTCCTCGACGTCACTGTTCGATGGGCGCCGGTTCGCCGGCGAGCGCACCTACTTCGCCCTGGCCGCCCGCATCATGCGGCGCAACGGCTGGCACCGGGCCGCACGCGCCGCGAAGCGGCACACGATCTCACGGGCTCACGCCCTGTCGCTGTTGCCAACGGCGCTGCGCCGTCAGGACTCGACGGCGGTACGCACCCTGACCACTCACATCCTGGCGCGTTGACCCCTCCATCGCCGAGCAGGGCATGAGTTCAGCGGGCCTGCTGGCGCAGGTCGCCCCAGGGGCGGCGCCCCCGGGACCAGCGCATGGCAGCGCGCTCGATGCCGAGCCAGCTGGCCACCGACAGGATGATGGTGACGAGACCGGCCACCAGCAGCAGGAGGGGCAGGCCATGGCGGTGCATCCCCAGCAGAATGAGTAGCTGGAGAACCGGGAAGTGGTAGATGTAGACGCCGTAGGAGATGTCGTGGACTTTGATGATCTCCGGCGAGGGCAGGACCGCACCGAGCCACAGGACGACGTAGGCGATGAGCGGCGAGGCCAGCTGGGCGCCGAAGCTCGGTAGCGCCAGGATGAGTGCCACGGCCCCGGACGTCGAGGCGAGCGCGATCCACGGCCTCATGGGGATGCGCTCGCGCAACTGGTACATGAGTGCTCCGCCCAGGAAGTAGGGCAGCATGAAGATCAGCAGGGCGAATTCACTGTTGCCGTCCACGTAGGGGCCGATCCGGTTGATTCCGGCGTGCATGGCGACACTGACCAGGAACAGCAGCGCCGTGGGCCACACGTGGGAACGGATGAACTTCCAGGACAGGAAGACGCCGATAATGATGTAGCACCAGAACTCGTAGTAGAGGCTCCACAGGGATCCGTTCCAAGCCCCGGGATAGGGCACGGAGGCCAGCGTCGTGCCGATGTTGTAGGTGGAGATGTGCAGCAGGATGTTGGAGTAGACGTAGCTTCCGGGCGTGGGACTCGCACCGAAGAAGCCATCAATCGTTCCCTTCTCGATGACCTGGGCGGCCGGCGCCATGACGAAGGCGACGAAGACGAGGGAGAACAAGAAGCCGGGGAAGATACGAGTGACCCGGTTGATGAGGTAGGGACCGGCGTCGGCGCGCATGCGCGAGCCCGTAATGAGGAAGCCGGAGATGGCGAAGAAGCCGACGACGCCCCAGCTGCCGAGATGCTGTCCGGCCACCTCGTACCCGTCTCCGGTTCCGGCGAGGATGTCCGCATGGGAGTAGAAGACCAGGAAGGCCAGCACCAGCCGGAGAAGGTTGAGGGCGTTGTCGCGGGACCCGAGGTCACGAGGAGCAAACAAACCGGCTGAACGGGGCAATGGCATGCGCGCCAGCCTATCGGAGCCGTTCCACCGTCACCTCTCGGTCACGAGTGTCCTTCGCCGCTATGTGTTGCGACGGCGCGCTGCTGGAACAGGGCGAAGAGGAGAGCCAGGACGCTCATTCCACAGGTATAGGCGATGGAGACGCCCAAGAGGCCTTGTGAGGGGACGAGGAGGACGAACATCAGCGTCATCGCCACGGCCGCAAGGGTGTATCCCACGAAGACGAGCTTCTGAAGCCGCATCGTGGTCAGGGCGTAGTAGAGGACGACGCTGGCGGCATTCATGGCTCCGCCGAGGATCAGAACCATGAGCTCGGCGCGGAACATGGAGATATCCGTGCCGTAGACGAATCCCAGTATGGGAGCACCTGCCAGGAAGGTGACCGTTCCAACGACGACGAACGCCCCGACGGTCACCAGCAGCCCGCGCCGGATGAGCCGGTTGAAACCGAGCAGGTCGGCGCCGACCCACAGACTCGCCATGGAGGTGAGCAGGGGGCGGAAGACCATGATGGAGAGCAGGTTGATCGCCATGGCAGGCATGAACAGGATCGTGAAATATCCCTGTTGGGTGGAGTCGAGATAGTGCTTGATGGAGAATCTCGGCGCACTCGCCAGGTACATGGAGATGAAGGATGCCAGGCACAGGGGCAGGCAGATGATCAGCAGCTCCTTGATCAGCCGAGATTCCCACACGGGCCGCTGCGGGAAGAGACCGCGCGCCCGAGGCACGTAGAGGAGCACCGTGGCGACCAGGGAGACGGCCAGCGTGACGACCGTCGAGCTCAGAAGCTCACCGGTGGCAATGAGCATGCCGGAGAACACCGCTGCCGTCGTCAACGAGCGCCAGAACCAGGACTGTCCCCCGATGTCGAGACGGCCCGCCCGCTGAAACTCGCTGACGTAGACATCCTCGAAAGCGTCGAAGAGGCGAAGGGAGGCGATGAGGATGATGAGCAGCATGTCTCCGGGCCCGTCACCGAAGAGCACCGCGTAGCCGACGATGCCCAGGATCATGAGCCCCACTGTGACGATCCTGGTGGCCAGGTAGGTACCGAAGCTGAAGCGATGCTCTAAGTCGGTGACCTGGTACGGCCTGACCTCGTACACGCCCAGGGGCTGGAACTGCTGCCCGGCCTGGTAGGCCAGTCCGAAGACTCCGCCCGCGGCGAGTCCGGCGGAGCGGGTGACGACTACCGTCAGAATGACCGTCGCCAACGACATCATGGCGGAGGCGGCGGTGTTCCAGAAGTAGTCGCGGCTGACCTGCGACCTCTTACTGTTCTGAGTCCCCTCCATGCGAGGCATGCGCTGCGGCCTTCAGTCGGCCGCAGCGCCGGTAGTCCCGGAGGCCGGCTCGGTGCTCGTCTCAGCAGTGTCGGCGTAGGGCCCGAAGTCAATCTCGCAGGGCTTATGGTTGCGGCGCTGTTCCAGAGGCGGCAGCTCCATGTAGTCGCCGTAGGAGCGGCGCATCATGGCGTCATAATTACGGGCGACCTGGACGGTAATGTTCTCGAAGGGGAGGTCGAGGGGAGGGTAGAGGTCGTCCATGGTAACGGCCCAGTTCTCCGGGTCACGCATGGAGAAGTCGGCCATTCGCTTGGTGGTGGCGTGCTCGTAAGTGCGCGCGGCCTTCTCCCAGCGCCCCTGGAGTGAGCGCGGGGTGGCGCGCATGAGGCGCAAACCGACGTGGATCGCCGAGGTGATCGTGTAGATCGCCATGCGCTTGGCCCCGGTGATGCCGATGAGGTAAGGGGTCGGCGTGCCCTGGAGGTAGAGGAGACGGCCCCACAGCCAGGTCTTGCGGCTCATCCTGCGGAAGGCGCGAACGTCGTCAGGCACGTTGTCCACGGGCAGGATGTCCAGAGAGATCGGCATCCGGTAGGCGGAGCCCTTGCCGAACTCAGGGATCAGGAGGGTGCCTTTCAGACCGAGTTTGGTGAACATGAAGGGGTACTCGGGGCGGGTCCTGGTGTTGTCGATCTGGTAGTCATCCGGCAGGACCGAGGGCGCCTCGGCGAGGAAGCGCTCGTAGTCGGCGCGAGTCATGAGCACGTCGACGTCGTCGTCCCAGGGGATGAAGCCTTGGTGGCGAATCGCCCCGATCATGGTGCCGCCGTAGACGGAGTAGGGGATGTCGAGGCGGCGGCAGGTGTCGTCGAAGTCCTTGAGCATCTTCAGAAGCAGAGCCTGGATGCGCCTCAGCAGCTCCGGGTCGTCCAACAGCGCTTCAGACACGGTCTGACACTCCTATCGTTTCTCAGCCATGGTTGCGTCGGCCTCCCGACGAACCCGCATGCGATTGTGCCACACGGGTGAGCCGGCTCAAGCTGTCCGCAGCTCGGTCTCGGATTCGGGCAGGGACGCATTGAGCGAACCTTTGTGCTCTCCCCTATTGTCGATCTCGACACCGATGTTCGGGGTGTCCCCATCGACTGTGAGACCGTCCTGACCCAGGTCTTCGGCTGGAACCATGCGCACAAGAAGGACCACCATGCCGATGACGAAGAGAACCATGGCCACGCCAGCTCCCCACAGCGGTACCGGCGGGAGCCAGGAGTCCTTGGTGATGTAGCGCCAGGAGCCGTAGATGCCGTTGATGTAACGATGCATCGTGATGATGAGGCCGGCGACGTGGGTAACGACGAACAGCAGCGCCCAGGACAGGAGCAGGCGACGGCCCATCGGGATTCGGCGGTGAGACAAGCGGGCCTGCAGTACGAAGGCTACGAGTACGGGCAGACCAATGAGGACGGGGAAGATGTACCTCCCCTGCCACATCCAGCCGATGACTCGGGCCTCCCGCCCGTGCAGCACCGCCGGGACCAGCACGCAGAAGACAAGACCAGTCCCCAGAGCCACGGTCCGTTCACGCCAGGAACCCACAGTCCACACCAGCAGCATCGAGGCGACGAAGGCCACGGAGAACATGATGACCCACCACATGGGCATGACCGTGTCCATCCATCCGAAAGTTCCGACGATCTGCTGGATGTAAGTGTCCGTTGAGTAGAGCGTCCCCTTGAAGACGCGACGGAAGAGGAGCTCCGGAGCGGCGTCAGGGCCGCCTCCCCCCTCCAGCCCGTTGGTGACCAGAACCCAGGCCGAGGCTGCTACCGTCCCCAGGAAGGCGACCAGGATGGGCAGCCATGAACGGCGGTCCTTGATAACCCGCCAGGTGAAGCGCCACGGTTGGAGCGCAATGCAGCTGATGACGATGAGCGCGAGGAAGAAGGGGGACAGTCCGCGGGAGTTGGCGAACATGACGGTGATGAAGGCCAGGAGCCACATCCGCCGTCCGAGCAGCTCGGGAGCCGGCTTCCGAATGACGAGGAGCAGTTGGCACCATAGGGCGAAGGCCGCACTGATTTCCAGGGCCTGCGGATTGATGACGCTGCACAGGAACACGGCCGACGGCGTGACAACGGCTGTCGCAGCCACCATCGATAGAGCCGGCATATCCGCCTGCCGGAGCGCACGGAACCCCGCGGAGAAAAACAGCGCCGAGATCGTCACACTGATGAGACGCATGAGATAGATGTTGACGAGATTATCCGGCAGCAGGGACGGCCACCCGATAATGCCGTAGTAAAGCGGATTATACAACGCCGCCGGAGACACCACCTGACGGACTCCTTCAGGAGTCTCCTGGGTGAAGACTTTGGACACATCGCAGATCGACTCCGGCACGTCCGGATGGAAGGCATTGCACATGAAATCCTGCGCGTCGCGATACATCTCAGGAATAACAACTTCCCGCGTCCCGAGGATCTCAGGGTTGACGACCTGACCGCGAACGGTGGCGACTGCTTTCCACATGTGCGCCGGCTCGTCGGCCGCAGCCATCGCCGGCACATAGAACGCCCACGCCGACATCAGGACGAACAGAGCTCCGAAAGCCAGCCAGAACACCTGACCAGGGGTGAGCCGCTCAGCCGTGACCAGCCAACGCGTCAGGCGGCCATGCGCCACCCTCCCCTCGGTGGCGGAGCATAGGTCAGCCATCTCAGCCACGGACCTGGAGGAGACGCATTCCTGCTCGGCCGAGAAATCTGCCTCCGGTTCGGTTTCAGCGCCACCCCCGCCATCGGCGTCGGACTGGGCGGCCTCCTCATCAAACGTTTCAGACTCGACGGTATTGCCTGTGGCATAACTTGTGTCGATCGCGGCACTAGTCTCAGGGGCCGCCGCGGCGTCAAGGTGCTTCACGGCGCTACCTTACGATGTGGTAAGCCAGATTCCGCATTCCTGTTCGGTTGTTCACACGCACCGCCCGCGGCAAAAGGGAACCCGCGTGCAATCGCGAGGAGAGGTGAAGCCGGGAGACCCGAGCGGCCTTGCGCCAGCCGCGCGCCCGCATCTCGGAGGATATCTGGAGGAAGAAGCGACGCTCCTCGTTGAAGCGCGTCCCCTCCAGCGCACGCCAGGAGGAGTCGGAGCCCGAGTGGCGTCGATACATGAAGGCGACCGTAGGATCGTAGAGCAGTCCCCGCCCACTCATGGCCACGTCACACACGAGGGCAAGGTCCTGGACGACGTCGTAGCCCTCGCGGAATCCGATGCCCAGGATGCTTTCCGCGCGCCAGGCCAGCGATGGGAAGTACAGCCAGTCGCCCCTGAGGACCGAAACCGCGAACCGCTCACCGGTCAGCAACTGAGCCGACTTGCCGCGCGGCATGTAGAAGCGCTTGACCTTCTCCACCAGGGTATTGGACTGCGCGCCGACCTCGTCGATCACCACGACACCCGGCTGGAACACGCCTGCCCTTGGATAACGCCCGGCAGTATCGATGAGCCAGTCGACATAGTTCGGGAGCATGATGTCATCAGCTCCCATGACCTGAACTAACGAGTTCTCCACATAGGTCAAGCATTTGCGATAGTTGGCATTGGCGCCTAGATTCTTATCGTTACGCTCGTAGGTAATGCGCGAGTCTCCAAGAGCATCGAACCACCCAGAAATCGAGTCATCTGGATAACCGTCATCAACAACGATCAGCCGCCAGTGAGAGTTTTCCTGCCGAAGTACACTACGGACCGCCTCCTTCATCATGACAACATCACCGTAGAAGGGAAGCAAAATATCAACAGTCACAGGGGCCCTTCCTTGGGCATAGCGATTGGGGATGGGATGACGTTAGCACACCGCTGCAGGCCACAACAAAACGCTCCCGCCCTGCCTTAACAGTCGGGAAATAGACCACGAGTTCAACACTATATTTTAGTCACGAGACTGAAGAAATGGCACAAGACGATTATCCACCATGGACAGAGCGGATCCGATCGCCATGTGCATGTCCAGGTACTGGTAGGTTCCCAAGCGCCCGCCGAAGAATACGCCTTCCTCCTGGGCGACGAGATCGCGGTAGACCAGGAGCATCTCACGGTCCTGTGGGGCATTGACCGGGTAGTAGGGGTCATCGCCCTCACCGGCGAAGCGCGAGTATTCCTTCATGATGACGGTTCGATCCCTGGAGTAGTCGCGCTCGGGGTGGAAGTGCCGGGGCTCGATGATGCGCGTGTAGGCGACATCGGCATCCGGGTAGTTCATGACACTCGTCCCCTGGAAGTCGCCGGTCTGCGGGTACTCGACCTCCAGGTCAATCGTGCGCCAGGACAGCGCCCCCTGCGAATAGTCAAAGTAGCGATCGACTGGTCCGGTGTAGACGACGGGTACCCGTCCTCTGAGGGCGTCTCGATGGTAGGGCTGGGAGGTGTCGAAGAAGTCGGTGCTGAGGTGTACGTCGATCATGGGGCTGTCCGCCATTTTCTCCAACCATGCGGTGTACCCGTCGACCGGCAGGCCCTCATAGGTGTCGTTGAAGTACCTGTTGTCATAGGTGTAGCGCACCGGGAGGCGGGAGATGATCGAGGCGGGCAGGTCCTTAGGATCCGTTTGCCACTGCTTGCCGGTGTATTCCTTGATGAAGGCCTCATACAGCGGCCGGCCGATGAGCGAAATGCCCTTGTCGTTGAGGTTCTCCGGATCTTTGCCGGCCAGTTCTCCGGCCTGCTGCGCAATGAGAGCACGGGCCTCGTCCGGGGAGTAGGCCGTAGAGAAGAACTGGTTGATCGTTGCCAGGTTGATCGGCATCGGGTACACGACACCGTCATGGTTCGTGTAGACATGGTGGACATAGGGGGTGAAGGAGGTGAAGCGATTGACATAGCTCCACACCCGTTCATTCGAGGTGTGGAAGAGATGGGCCCCGTACTTATGGACCTCGATACCTGTGCGGGGATCCGTCTCGGAGTAGGCGTTTCCCCCGATATGGGGACGGCGTTCCAGAATCAGGACGGACAGGCCCAGCTCGTTAGCGCAGCGCTCCGCAACAGTCAGGCCGAACAGGCCTGAACCGACGACAACAATGTCGTAACTCATATGTGGTTCTCTATCGGGATGGATCGGTTGGAGAATCCTCGCGGCGAGTCCTGGGTTCGGACTTCAGCGAGTCAATCTCTGCTCGCAGGAAGGCGATCTCCTCGGCGAGACGGCGGCGCTCCTCATCAGACTGCGACAGGTCGACGCTGAACCGGAGCGATAGCAGGAGCATGATAACCCCGGCCAGGAAGAAGGCAAGATTCAGCGGGACCTTGACGCCCACGAGGTGGGCCGTACCCTCCAGGACACTGGGGAAGACCGAGATGACCGCCACCGCGATCGCGATGACCAGCCACCAGGTGGCGTAGCGCTCCTTCATCCCCTGGTTTCGCATCCTGAAGAAGATGCCGAGCAGGACGATGAAGGCGAAGATGACTCCCAGCCAGTAGGTACTCGTCATCCCTGAACCTCCCTGGGCTCTGTCGTCTTGAACTGCGAGCTCGGTCGGCTCAGCGACACCCCCAGGGCGAGGAAGGCCCTGATGAGGAACCGCGCGGCCTTGAGCGGGCCGTGGGACGGAGTCCCTCCGGCACGCGGGCGCATGACGACGGCGGCCTGCCGGATGCGCAGCCCGGAGCGCTTGGCGATGACCAGGGCCTCGATGGTGTCGCCGAGGTACTCGGCAGGGTAGTCGTGGGCGAAGAGACGGATGGTGCGCCTGTTGGCGAGTTTGAAGCCGGAGGTGGTGTCCGTCAGCCGGGTTCCGCAGACTCGCGAGAGGATGACGGACAGGAGCTTCATCGCCCACTGGCGGGGGCCTCGCACCTTGTAATCGCCCTTGCCCGCGAAGCGGGCGCCGATGACCAGGTCGGCGTCTTCAGCCTCGGCTGCGGCGAAGAGGGTCTCGATTTCGGCGGGATCGTGCTGTCCGTCGGCGTCGAGCTGAATGGCGCGGCGGTAGCCGTGACGCTCGGCATAGAGGTAGCCGGCGCGCATCGCTCCCCCGACCCCGAGGTTCAGGGGCAGGTCGAGAACGGCCGCGCCAGCATCACGCGCGATCTGGGCGGTGGCGTCGGTGGAGCCGTCGGAGACGACGAGAACGTCGACCCTGTCCCCGGCAACGCGTCGAACCTCCTGGATGACGGAGCCGATGATGGCGGCCTCGTTCCATGCAGGCATGATCGCCAGGGAATCGTGCTGAACGGTGGCCATGAAACTTCTGACACTCCTCACGCCTACGGACTGAGGCAACTATACGCGGCCGGTCCGCGGCCCAGTCTCATCCCGGCCAGTTGCCTACGCCAGAAGCTCGCCCAGGTAGTCCTCGAGCCGCTCCATGGAGTCGGCGGGAGTGAAGCCCGCGGCTCTGATCTTGGCGAGATCCAGAACTGAGCTCAGGGGACGCGGCGCGATTCCCTCCTGCCCGGAGTAGTACTCCGCGGTGGTCACGGGCGTGACCTCGTCGGGGTTGTGGCCGGCGCGCGCGTAGACGCGCTTGGCGACGTCGGCCCAGGAGACGATCGGCCCCTCGCCGGAGAGGTTGTAGGTACCGAACTCGGCTCCCGAGAAGAGCAGGTGGATGATGCCCGCCGCCAGGTCGGAGGCGAAGGTGAGGCGGCCGGTCTGGTCGGCCACGACGCTTGGGGTGATGCCGCGCTCGGCCAGGGAGAGCATCGTCTTGACGAAGTTCTTGCCGTCACCCACCACCCAGGATGTGCGCACCAGGTAGTGGCGCGGGCAGACGCTGACGGCGGCGTCGCCGGCGGCCTTGGACTGACCGTAGACACCCAGTGGCGAAGGAGTCTCCGCCTCGGTGTGGACCGGCGTGGCGCCGTCGAAGGTGTACTCGGTGGACAGGTGCACCAGGGTCAGACCGTGCTGAGTGGCGGCGCGGGCCAGGTTGACCGGTCCGACCGTGTTGGCCCGCCAGGACAGGCGGCGCCCCTCCGGAGTCTCGGCGCCGTCCACGTTGGTCCAGGCGGCGGCGTTGATGACGACGTCGTAATTCGACCAGTCCCAGGCGGACAAGGCGGCCGTGTCCGAGATGTCCACCTCCGGCAGATCGACGCCGGTGGGCACGAACCCGGCCTGCGGCAGCAGGGCCATGAGTGCGCGCCCCAGCTGGCCATTCGCACCGGTGACGAGAACGCGGCTGCACTGCTCACCATTTGCGCTCCCAGTTCCCGGAAGGGAGGTTTCCTCGTTCCCCAGAGTCGTGGTCTCGTTCACTGGCCGATTCTTCCTTCCCGCCGGGCGTCATCCCGCCGAAGTCTCACTATGGTCCGTCTGAGGAAGCCTACACGAGCGCGCTGACAGCCTCAGTTGATGTAGGCGAAGTGAGCCGCGTAGTAAAGGGCACCAACGGCGAAGATCATGAGGAGTCCCTGAGCCGCCTTCCCGGTGAGTCGGCCGCACAGGGGTACCGCGAGTACCGGGATGAGCACCATGACGTAGCGATTAAGGACCCCGGTACGGGCGCCGAAGACGATGGCGAAGAATAGGATCGTCATCGGGCCCACGGCGGTGCAAGACAGCAACGCCGAGCGTGCGAAGGCCCGCTCGATGACGGTCGTCTTGACGTCGAACATGGCAGTGGCCACAGCGCCGGCTATGAGGAGGGCAACGAGCACATTGGGGAAAATGGACCAGGGCGAGGTCAGCCCTGACCACCCGGTACCGGCGAAGACCAGCTGGTAGGCATCGTCTAGGGAGGAGAAGACCGTCAGCCCATCGAGGTTCGCCGGTGGGTCCAGCGGCGGCCGGTCGACGACCGCGGCGACCGTATGAGCGCGGATCACCATCCAGATCGTCGATCCCGCCAGCGGCAGAACCACCAATGCGATCGCCTCCCACAGACGCGGCAGGCGCAGACGACTTTCACCATCGGTCGCTTCACCATCGCGCCTCAGCCGGCGCCGTACGAGGACGGTGATCGTGTACCAGGCGAGGAACACCAGCGCCGCCACCACGCAGAACACGTTCTGGAACTTCACGAAGGAGAAGACGATCGATATCCCGATGAAGGGCCAGATACTCCACTCCCCCCGCACGTAGAGCACCATGGAGGCGATGATGAGAGTCCCCGCCAGGAGATTGAGGGCGTCAGGGGTGACGTAGGCGTTCGTCAGACGGAACCCGGGCATGGAGGCGACGGCTATCGGAAGCGCCACCGCCACGCCCCATCGGGCTCCGAGTCGGCGCAGCATCCAGGCCAGGGCCACCATCCCCAGCCACAGCCACACGGCGCCAGTGAGCCGGGCGGCCGTAATGAGCTCCATATGGAAGAAGCGTTGCAACGGCCAGGACATCCACCCGGTGAGGAAGAAATAGGCTGGCGAATGGATATCGGCTGAGGTGTAGCCGTAGATGAAGGTATCGGAGTCGGGCACGTACGGTGCGCAGGTTCCCTGGTAAATAAGCTTGCTGGGGTCGCCGTAGCCCACGCCGCGACAAGCCGCCAGGACCCGAGCGTACTGATCCGTCTTATCCCCGGTGAAGACCACGTCCCAGCGCTGGGCCTTGTTGACGGCGTCGATGTACTGGAACTCATCGACGACGGACAGCGGCAGGTGACGCTCCATAAAACGGTAAGTGAGTACCCCCGAGATGAGCGCGAACAGCCCACTCAGGGCAGTCCATCGCAGCTGGGAGGACAGTGAAGTCAGGGCCGGAGGCAAGAGGCGAGGCCGACTTCCCTCTGCTCCTATCTCCTCCCGGCGACCTTCTTCAGAGTTCTTCTCACGTGATGGTTCAAGGTCACGTGACGAATCCATATGCTTCCCCGTTCGGTGGCGGCGACACCGCCGAGTGTAACCGACTGGCCGGACAAGGAGCGTAAGGCGCTACCGCGCCATGGCTGCGTGGTAGGCCTCGATATGCGCCTGGGCGGAGGCCCTCCAGGTGAATTCGTCGGCCCGCTTGGCTGCGGCGGCGCCCAGGGCGCGGCGCCGCTCGGGGTCGGCGTCCAGGAGCACCAGGGCGCGGGCGATGGACTGGGCGTCCGAGCCGCAGTAGGCCACGGCGTCTCCCCCGACTTCCGGCAGGCTCAGCTCGCGGGTGGTGAGCACGGCCGCCCCGCAGGCCATGGCCTCGAGCACCGGCAGCCCGAAGCCCTCACCGATGGAGGGGTAGGCCAGGATCTCGCAGCCGGACAGGAACCCGGGCAGGTCCTCCAGGGGCAGGTAGCCGGGCCGCAGGACGCTCAGATGCGGGGGCACCTGGGCCAGGGCGGGTTCGATGTCGGCGTCCCAGCCGCGGCCGCCGGCCAGGACCAGGGCCGGGGCGTCGTCGGAGTCGCGGAAGACGTCGGCCCAGGCACGCACCAGGTTGGGGACGTTCTTGCGGGGCTCCAGGGTCCCCAGGAAGCCGATGTAGCGCTTCCCCTTCAACCCGAGAGTGGCGGCCACGCGCGCCCTCTCTGCGTCGTCGACCGGGTGGAACACCGAGGTGTCCACGCCGTGGTAGGCGATGTGGAATCGCTCGGGGCTGCCGCCGACATAGGTGATGGTCTCATCTCGGGTGGCTAGGGAGGGGACGATGAGCGCGTCGGCCCCGTGCACGGCCCGGCGGATGGCGCGGGTGAAGAACTTCTGCTTGAAGGGCGAGTGAGCCTGCGGGTGGGAGAAGAAGGTGGCGTCGTGCAGGGTGACGACCACGGGTACCTGGTGCAGGGCTGGGAAGGTGTAGTGGGGTGAGTGCAGAACGTCGGGACGGATCCGGTGGATGAGGGCTGGCAGCCCCGTCTGCTCCCAGGCCAGGCGGGCACCGCGCGACTCCATGGACGCAGGCACTGGGAAGAGATGGGCGCGGGGCGCCTTGGCGGAGAAGTGCGCCACGTCCCGCTGTTGGACGGCCATGGCCAGGTTGACGCCGGAGGCGATGAGCTCGGGGACGAGGTCGTCGATATAGCGCCCCACGCCTCCGAGATCAGCCGGGATCGCCGTCGCATCGAGAAGAACCTTCATGGGTGCAGGCTACCGCGCCGCGCGCGGCCACCCCGTACTCTGAGCGCATGAGCGCAGACCACTCCCGCCCGGCGCACTCCCCGGCCCCTTCCTCCTCCCCCGTTTCCCATCCCACAGACCCCAATGCCGACCGTCCCCGACGCCCCACCCGCCCCCGAGGCCCACGGGTGGGCATGACCGTCGAGCAGTTGTGGCAGCCTGTCCCGGGGGGCTCCGGTACCTACATCGTCGAACTGGCTAAGGCCCTGCGCACCAGGCAGGTGCCCGTGGCCGGGATCGCCGCCCGCCGCCAAGCGGCCCTCTCACCGCAGGAGGTGGGTCTGCCCTCGATGCCGATGCGCTATTCCCACCTGCCGCGCACCGCCCTGTACGAATCCTGGAACCGTCTGGGACTGCCGCGGGCTGAGTCCATCCTGCCCGGAGCCCAGCTCATCCACGCCACCACTTGGGCCCTGCCCGCCACCTCACTGCCGTTGGCCGTCACCGTGCACGATCTGGCGTTCCTGCGCGCCCCTGAGCACTTCACGCCCCGCGGCAACGCCTACTTCAGTCGTTCCCTGGAGCGTGTCATCGCCGAGGCGAGCGCCATCATCGTCCCCTCCCAGGCCACTGCCGACGACTGCATCGCGGCAGGAATCGACGCCGCCCGCCTCTACGTCATCCCGCACGGGGTGCGTACCCGCACCGTCACCGACGAGCAGATCGAGAGTTTCCGCACTGCCCGCGGATTGAGGCGCGACTACATCCTGTGGACGGGCACGCGCGAGCCGCGCAAGAACCTACTGGGGCTGCTGCGGGCTTTCGCGATCCTGACCGAGGAGCACGACGACGCCGACGACCTCGATCTGGTCCTCGTCGGTCCGGCCGGGTGGGGCGACGACGCGGCCGAGCGAGAGTTGCTGGCCCGCTTGGGCGATCGGGTCCACGTCACCGGCAGGCTCGACGACGACGAGCTGGCGGCCGCTTACAGCGGCGCGCGGGCCTTCGCCTTCCCCTCTATCTGGGAGGGCTTCGGTCTGCCGGTCCTGGAGGCCATGGCCTACGGCGCCCCGGTGGTCACCAGCTCCGGGACCTGCATGGCCGAAGTGACTGGGGATGTCGGTTTGCTGGCCGACCCCGCCTCGCCCCGTGAGATCGCGGACCGTCTCGCTGAAGCAGTCGGCCCGGCCCACGATGAGCTGGCCCTGGCGGGCCGCGAGCGTGCCCGAACCTTCACCTGGAGCGCCTGCGCCGCCGCGCACACGGAGGTCTACCACGCCCTCATCGGGGGTGCGGTGTGACGGAGGATTCCCCCACTGGCTCCGGTGCCCGCGGCAACCGCAGCGACCCCAGTGGCGGTGGCGACCGCGCAGGGCTCGTGCGCCGCCCCTCGGCGCGCGTCGTCATCGTCAACTGGCGCCGACCCGAACTGACGATCCGGGCGGCCCGCTCGATCACCGGCCAGCTGGGGGGCGGCGACACGCTCGTCGTCGTCGACAACGCCTCCGGCGACGACTCGATCGAACGCATGACCCGGGCGGGTCTGACGGTGGTCCAGTCGAGTAGGAACCTGGGATTCGGGGCGGGGGTCAATCTCGGAGCCCGTGGCATGTGCGAAGACGTCCTCGTCCTGATCAACAACGACGCGGTGGCTGAGCCCGGCTTCCTCGAGGCGATCCTGGCGCCCCTGAGCGATCCGCCGGCCGCCCCGGAGCCCACTCAGCCGGGATCACCTCGGACGACGTCGAACTCGGCCCCGGCCGCGGCGACGGCGCGGATCCTGCTGGCCGGTCGCTGGAAGCCGGCCGGCCCCGACCAGGAGGCACTGGTCTCGCCGCGCACCGGCAGGTGGGTTCGGGTGAGCAACGAGGCGGCCGCCCGGGGCGAGGGCGAGGTCCTGGTCAATTCCACGGGCAACCTCGTGGACGCCTCCGGCAACGGCTACGACCGCGACTGGCTGGTACCCGCAGAGCGGGAGCACTCCCCCAGTGAGGTCTTCGGCTTGTGCGGGGGTGCCTGCGCGATCCGGCGCGAGGCGTGGCGGGCCCTGGGCGGCTTCCGCGAGGACCTGTTCATGTACTACGAGGATACGGATCTCTCCTGGCGCCTGCGCGAGCACGGGTGGAGGGTCGTCTACGCACGCGAGGCGGTGGTACGCCACGAGCACGCCTCCTCCTCGGGCACCGACTCCCCGATGTTCATCCGGGTCAATGCCCGCAACCGGATTCTGGTGGCCGCCGCCCATAGCCCGGCACCCGTGGTGCTTCAGGCACTGGCCCGTACGCTGGTGCGTGGCTTGCGCGGTCCGCGGCGCGGCCCGGTGATGACAGGATTCGCCCAGGCAGTCGCCCGCCTGCCACGCGAGCTGCATCGACGCTCGGGGGCTTCATCAAAACGCTCGGAGCCATCAAGACGCTGCTGAGCCGGCGCCCGACTGCGCCGATCGCGCCCCACCCGCTAGAGTTACGGAACCGAGACGTTGCTGGAGGTCCGAGCCCTTCAGCAGCGTCATCAGATACGTCATGTGCCTATGACCGGATCGAGGAGGACCCCAGAAGATGGCTGGAAAGGCCGCACAAGCCCCGAGAGTCACCGTGGTGACCCGCACCCGCAACCGTCCCCTGATGCTCAAACGAGCAGTCCAGTCGGTCGGGGCGCAGTCCTTTCAGGACCTCGAACTCGTCATCGTCAACGACGCGGGGAGCACCGAGCCGGTGGAGAGCGCCCTGGAGAGCGCCCCCGAGTGGCTGCGGGAGCGCACCAGGGTGGTCACCAACGAGACCTCTCATGGGCGTGAGGCCGCCCTGGAGGACGGCCTGGCCGTCTCCTCCTGCGAGTTCTTTGCCATTCATGACGACGACGACTCCTGGGAACCCGGATTCCTGGCCGCCTGCGTCGCCCACCTCGACGAGCATCCCGGCCACGGGGCCGTGGCGACGCGCTGCGACCTGATCTCCGAAACGGTCACCGAGGAGGGCCTGAGCGAGGTCAACCGGGGAGTGCTGGCAGCAGACAAGGAGAGCTGGACCCTCATCGACACGATGGTGGCCAACTACGTGCCGCCGATCTCCCAACTCATCCGCCGCGAAGTAGCCGACCGCATCGGCCATTGGGACGGCAACCTGCTGACCCAGGCCGACTGGGACTTCAACCTCCGTCTGCTGGCGACCTCCCCGGTCGGCTTCATCACCGGCGAGCCACTGGCGCACTGGCACCACCGCGACTCCACTGACGAGTCGGTGGGCAATTCCGTCGTCGTCGATGCCGTCAACCATCGCATCGACAATCTCGCCATCCGGGACCGCTACACGCGCCTGTCCCTGGATGATGCCGACGCGAAGGCCTCCGCCTCGAAAGGCCGCCCCGCCGAGCCGGAGAACCTGGGTCTCATGCTCGTCTCGGCCGAGTACTACCACCGGCTCGAAGAGCGCCTGCGCCTGCACGAGGAGAAGCTGGACCAGCAGAACGCGTACCTGACCCAGTCCATCGCGCAGCTCCATGAGGCCATGCACTCCCTGCGCTTCACCATTGGCGACCTGCACGGCTCGATCCGTCACGTCCTGCTTCAGATCCATGAGACCAAGGCGAAGATCGACCACCTCGAGGCCACGGTCAAGCCTTTCTTCCGCACCGTGGCCCAGGGGGTCAAGAGGATTCGGCGGGGCTGAGCAGCGGCCCACCCCGCCGGATCTCAGTCCTCCTTGGTGACCTTGACCATGGGTCGCGGCGGGGTGATGCGCTCGTAGTGGGCGCCCAGGGCCACTAGGCCCCCGGACTCCATGCGCGGCCCCGGGGTGATGTCGAAGGCAGTGGCCTTCTGGTAGGCGTCGATGACGCTGGAGAGTTGCCAGGGCTGGATGGACCCGGAGATGAGGTAGGCGCCTGGACGCAGCATCATGGCGGGGATGGAGATGTCCACGGTTCCTTCGCCCGGCTCGATCTGCTCGGGCTGGAAACCGTCGTCGAGGCCGTGCAGGCCCCAGGCGAAGATGCCCTCTCGGGTGTCGATGGAACAACCGAAGACGGGCTTCTCGATCGTCTCCTCACAGCGGTAGTGCAGGCGGATGGTGGCCTCGTCCCCGGTGCGCATGGAGCTGACTGACCTACCCGCACGGTCGAGCAGCTCGATGCGGCTGATCTGGGCCTCACCGCTGCCGAAGCGGGTACCGATGCCGTCCTTGACCTTCTTGGCGCCGTGGGTGACGTCGGAGTACTTGTCGATGACCACGGGGGCCGGTCCGACCTCCTTGAGCCTGCCGTGGTCGAGCCAGGCGACCTCGTCGCAGAAGGTGCGCATCTGCTCCAACCCGTGGGAGACGACGACGACCGTGCGACCGCCCTCCCGGAACTCGGCGAACTTGTCCATGCAGCGTTCTTGGAACTCCATGTCACCCACGGCCAGGACCTCGTCGACTAGGAGGATCTCCGGCTCGACATGGATGGACACGGAGAAGCCCAGGCGCACGTACATGCCCGAGGAGTAGTTCTTCACCGGCTGGTCGATGAACTCACCGACCCCGGAGAAGTCGACGATGTCGTCGAACTTGGCCTCGATCTCCCTGCGGCTCATTCCCAGGATGGCGCCGTTGAGGAAGATGTTCTCCCTTCCGGAGAGCTCGGGGTGGAAGCCGGAGCCGACCTCCAGCATGGCGGCCATGCGCCCGCGGGCGGTGATGGAACCGGTGTTGGGGGCCAGGATCTTGGCGATGCACTTGAGCAGGGTGGACTTTCCCGAACCGTTGTGCCCCATGAGCCCGAAGGTCTTGCCCTCCGGGATATCGAAGGTGATGTCCTTCAAAGCCCAGAAATCCTCATAGACGCCACGACTGCGCTGGAGGACCGCGCCCTTGAGGGACTGATTACGGTGGTGGTAGATCCTGAAGCGCTTGGAGACATCCTCAATGCGTACAGCGGGTGCCGTTGAGGATGCTTCTGAGACGGCCCGCGCCGGTGAAGTGAGTGATGATGCGGACGATCCGGTTGATGCAGTCATCTTAAGTGTCAGAGCTCCTCAACGATGCTCGCCGAGTGCCGGCGGAAGAAGGACAGGCCCACCGAGAGCACGACGACCGCCCACACCAGGCAAGCCAGTGAGACGGGCAGCGACGGCAAGGCGAAGTCGTACAGGCAAGATCGGAAGGCCTCCAGGAAGGTCTCAGCCGGATTGAGGCGCAGGATGGTGGTGAGCGGGATCGGCCCGCCGTTGATCTGCCAGCCCTTGTCGAACAAGTCGTTCTGAACGTTGTTAACCATGGTCAGGGGGAAGACGACGCCGGAGGCGTACATCCAGATCTGGTTGAAGATCTGCCACAGGTGTCCCAGGTCCCGGAAGTAGACGGTGGCGATGGACAGGATGAGGCCCAGTCCGACGGCGAACATACCCGCCAATAGTGTGACGACGACCAGCGCCGGAAGCATGAGGAGGACCCCGGGTCCCCCCATGATCATGGCTATGATGGTCAGGACGACCAGCTCGAAGGCGAAGTCCACGGCCAGCGACAGGACCGCGGAGTAGATGAGTACCTGTCGGGGGAAGTAGACCTTCGTGAGCAGCCCCGAGTTATCCACGAGGGCGTTCATGGAGGACATGATGCCGCTGGAGAAGAAGGTCCAGCTGAGCACCCCGATGCCGATCCACAGTGCGAAGGAGTCGATGCCGGAGTTGCGGCCCGGCACAACGCCGCCTCGGAAGACGACGCCGAAGATGAGGGCGAAGATAGCGATCGTGGCCAGGGGGTTGATGAAGGACCACAGGCGTCCCAGCGTCGTGCCCTTGAACTCGGAGGAGACCGAGCGCTGAGTCAGGCGCAGGGTAAGGTCCAGCGTCTGGCGGGCTTCCTCCGAGCGGAGAAGTCGGGAGAGCTGCATGGTTTCACACCTCCGTCGCGGTGTCGGTGGACATGGCCGTGGCTGTTTCAGCGGAGGCGTCCTCCTGGGCGTCGATCCAGTCGCACAGGCGATTAATGCCCTCGGTGACACCGACCAGGGGCTCCCAGTCCAGCGCCTGGCGGGCGCGAGTGGTGTCCGCCCAGGCGGCACGCACATCACCGTCGCGGAACTGTCCGGTCACGTGCGGGGCAGGGGCGCCGTAGTGCTCGGCGATCGCCTGGGCGATCTGCATGATGGTGGTGCGCTCCCCCAGGCCGATGTCATAGGGCTCCACGGCGGCAGGTGAGTGCAGGACACCGGCCACGATGGCGGAGGCGACGTCATCGATGAAGACGAAGTCGCGCACGATCTGACCGTCCTCGTAGACCGGGATGGATTTGCCGGACCTGGCCAGGCGGGCGAAGAGGGAGACGATGCCGGTGTAGGGGTTGATGAGGGACTGACCGGGGCCGTAGACGTTCTGAAGCCGGTAGAGCACCGGGGTGACGCCGAAGGAGCCGCACCAGGAGGTCACGAGGTTCTCCTGGCAGAACTTGGTGGCGGCGTAGACGTTGGCCGGGGATGCCTTGACGGTGGTGGAGGACTGGACCGAAGGGGTCAGGCCCTTGAAGTCCCACTGCCCGGCCCGAAGCATCGCGTGCGTGCGCTGACCAGGGTAGGAGGGGCGGCCCTCGTGATCGACCCATTGCCCCTCGCCGTAGACGGCTCGGGAGGAGGCCAGGACGATCTTGTCCGGGCGGATCTCGTGGCGCACGAGGGCGTCGAGCATCTGGGTGGTACCGACGACGTTGACGCTTGCGTGACGGGAGGCCTCGGTGAGGGACTGGCCGGTGCCGGTCTCGGCGGCCAGGTGCACGATGACGTCAGGAGCGGCCTCGGCCAGAGCATGGTCCCAGTCCTCCGCCACCGACACGTCCAGGCGGTGCAGCTCCACGCGCTCGTCGAGCTCGGCGGGACGCCCCTGGGACGGGTGGATCTGCGGGTGCATGTTGTCCAGGGCCACGACGCGGTCGAAGGCGTTCGCCAGGTCGCGCGAGATCGCGCAGCCGATAAATCCGGCACCACCTGTGACAAGGCAGGTACGGGTCACGAGGGTCTCCCTTAGGTAGTCGAGTCGGGCCAACGGAGCGCGCACGGAGCACACCGCGACCTCACCACTATTCTCAGCGCTGCCATGGCGGATCGTGCCGGCAGATACCGTTGCCTTCGACACGCCGACAGGTTGCACGCCACTCTCAGCGGCCGCCGGCGGCTCTCAGCGCTCAGCCTCGGACACCTCGGGGCGCCAGCTCATGCCCTTGAAGGCCTTGGTGACGAAGGCGACGACAATATCAGCGACCCTCACCAGCGCCACTGACAGGGCGAAGATAATGACGCACTCGGCAGCCAGCAGCATGTAGCGCTGAATGGGATAGAAGCCGTAGACGTTAACCTTCTGAATGACCAGCAGGATCACCACGTGGTGGACGAGGAAGATCGGGTAGGAGTACGTGGCGATGAGGCTGACGAAAGCCCGTACGGGCTGGATCGCCACGTAGCGGCCCGCGACCACGAGGATGAGGAAGGCCGAGATGCCCACGATTGTGGTGCCCACGTCCTCGGGGATCTCCTCGGGGAGCATCGCGGAGACGGCCAAGACCGCTGCCGCAGGAATAACGGTGGCCCAGTGCACCCGGCGGACGTAGAGGACGAAGTAGCTGCCGAAGGCCAGCTCGGGAAGCCTGGTGGTGAGGATCATGGCCGAGGGGTAGCCCGGGAAGTAGCGCTGCATGATGAGCGCCGTGGCGGTGTAGGCCGCCAGGATCATGACGCCGGTGATGACCGGGAATCGGTCAATAGCCCACAGCAGCAGCGGGAAGACGACGTAGTACAGGAGGATGAATCCGAGGAACCACTCACCCAGCAGGTACATCGTGGGCCAGCCGAAGGCTGAGACAAGACCGTCGACTCCCAGCAGCGTGAAGATGAAGGACTTCGACGGGCCGGCGTTGGGCGGTCGTCCATTGAAGATGAGGAAGTAGTAGAGCGTCCCCAGCACCCAGGCGGTCCAGAACATCGGGTAGATGTTGAGGAAGCGTTTCCAGTAGAAGCGTTTGAGGTTGATCGGCCGCCGATAAGTGATGGTCAGAGCGGCACCGGAGATGATGAGGAACAGGGAAACGCCCAGGGCACCCACGTAGATGCCGAAGGGCTGGAAGGTCAGGACGTATCCGCCTCCGTGGTCCTTGAGATGAAAGTTGAAGTGGGTGAGGACGATGAGCAGGGTGGCCAGGGCCCGAATGAGGTCCAGGTAGAAGATCCTGGGTCTCTTCCTCGCGGGTGCGGCCGGCTGCGTAGCGGCCACCGGTGCTGCGGCCGCGCTCATCTCACGAGACCTCGAGCCTTGCGATACATGGTCTTCAACGGCCCTTTCAGCGGAGCCGGCACCCACGGTCCCACTCGCCTCTTGACCCCTTTGACCTGCTCCTTGACACTGTCCTTGGCCCGCTGCTGAGTCGTCCGATCGTCCCGGACCATCCCCACCATCTGCATCTCTGAGCCCCTACCGAAGCGGTCACCGACGGCGGAGGTCAGGTCGCGCACGTAGAAGGACAGGTTCGTCAGCTCGATGCGGGCGAAGGAGTCGGAGAAGAGCCAGCCGCAGAAGTAGCCCGATCCCTGGGCGACGTAGCCGTGTGACCGCTCGATGGCGTGCATGAGCGTACCGTCGATGGGGCAGGGCTCGGGTGGGAACTCCTCCCACTGCCAGTCGTGGTCGAACAGCGGCTTGAGAGCCTGAGGGCGGAACCAGAACATGGATCCCAGCGGAGCGATGGGCTCCTTGGCCGGGTCAAGAGGAACATCGAGTCCCAGTTCGCGCAGGAGCGCCTTGGTGCGGTCGAAGTTGGGGCCCCATCCGTACGTGAAGACCGGGAAGTAGTCGGCGTGGTTAGGTGGCGTGGGAGCCAAGAAGCCCAGACGCGGCTCGGCGTCGAAGGTAGCGATGACGTTCTTGACGAAGTCTCGCGTAGGAAGCAGGTTCTCGAAGCACTTGTAGGCGAATCCGTCACCCACGGAGTACGGGTAGAGTTGGGTGACTTTCTTGTCGTGCGTGTAGCACACGACGTCGTAGTTGTGGACGACGTCCTTCCACGCCACGAGGAAAGGGCCGACGTCGCGCCCCCGGTTCTCCACGAGGCGCACCTCAATGTTGTAGGGCAGCCCCTCGCAGGCAGCCTTGACCTGCTCCACCTTCTCCGGGGTGGAGGTGCTCAGGAAGATGTCGATACCCTCGGGCATATTGCGGATGTACTTCAACGTGGGCTCGACCAGATCCATGTAGTACAGGTGCGCGATGAGGGCGATCTTCTGTTTCTTGGGCTCGCGGACGACCGCCTGCGTGGGTAGGACGTAGGTGAGCTGGAGATTCTTCACCAGGTCCGCCATGTTCATCGAGCGCAGGGCGTTGTCCCAGATGAGGTTCGTGTCGAAGTCCGTGTGGTCGCGCAGGTAGGCGTAGAGCTCGATACTGGACTCGCCCACGGACTGGTTGAGGACGTCGTCGTAGGGGCGGAAGAAGGAGCGGCGCTTGAAGATCGGGCAGCGCTTGTCCCGGATGACCTCGACCGGGGCGAAGAGGATCGGGCAGAAGGTGTATCCCTCCATGTCCTCGGTGTTGACGTAGACGTCGGAGGTGAAGCCGAGGCGCTCGAAGCGCTGGGTGAAGGGGACCTCGTGCATGCCCACCGACTGCTCGTAGCCGTTGATCTCCGGCATCTCGTCCCAGTAGTCCTGGAAGGCTTTGGAGGTCACCAGGGAACGGCGGTAGGCGTGGAAGTGGGACTGGAGGTGGCGGGGCAGGTAACCCTCGAGGGCGTAGCCAAAAGGATCAAAGGAGACTTCGTGGAACCAGGTGATGCCCCAGAAGTCGATGTTCCGGCCGGCCATCTCGGTGAACATCTCCTCAAAGGGGTAGACCGGCCCCATGATGGTGGCGTTGAACAGGACGACCTCGTCGAACTCGGCGAGCTTCTTCCAGCCGTAGGAGTCCAGGCCCGTCTTGTAGGCCCAGACGTCGAGCCCCTTGTTCTCACGCAGGATGATGTTATCGGTGAAGACGCTCAGCTTGGCGTAGCTCTTGGCCGTCAGCTCACCGTTGACGACGATGACCAGCTCGGAGAGGTTTTTCACCATATCGGCGAGCAGGGTCTCCACGTAGGAGTCCACGATGCCCTGGGCATCGAAGAAGAAGAAGATGCCGAGTCGCGTCGGGTCCTCGCCAAGCGTTGCCATGATGTCCCTTCTGGGCAGTGGTCCGGGCCGCTCACCGCGGCAGAAGAAAGAAGCAGAGGAATGTGGTGCCTCAGGGCACGTCAGCCCGCGCTCGAGGCGAGGATACGGCGGATCTTCGTCGGATCGCCCCACACGCCGGGCGAGTCGTAGGGCCGGTCCGGGAAGGCTCCGTACTCCAGGGTGATGTTCAGGTCGTTTTCCCGGATGTATGCCTCGACGCGCTCGGCCAGGGTCATCGGCTCACCGGTGCAGGCGTTGATGACGCCGTTGACCTCGGTCTGGTCGACGATCGCGGCGATCTGCTCGCCCAGGTCGTCCACGGAGATGAAGTCGTAGCGGTTCTTGCCGGTGGTGAAGGGGAAGGTGGTGCGTCCCTCCTCCGCGGCGGCCAGGAGCTTGGAGAAGATCGAGTTGCCGAACTTGTCATCGCCGACGATGTAGTAGGCACGGATCCACTGGGCCACGGCATCGTGCGCCTGGGCGGACAGGAAGGTGGCCTCCCGCAGGGCGTTCTTGGCGATGCCGTACAGGGAGGCAGGGTGGCAGGGGGCGGTCTCGTCGATGGCGCCCTCCCAGTAACCGACCTCGTGCATGGTGCCCATGACGGCGAGCTGGGGCAGTCCGCCGGCGTAGAGATTCTCGATGAGGTGGAAGTGCTTGGCCAGGTCGTCCAGGTGCGCATGGGAGGCGTGCTTGAAGCCGTCGCGCCAGGCCATGTGCAGGACGACGTCGGGGCGCCCCATCTGGTCGTAGATGTCGGCGTCGCCGGAGAAGAGGTCCAGGGCGACCTTCTCCGCCCGGTCGTCGACGCCGTCGAGCCGCAGGTCGAGGGCCTTGACATCCAGCCCCCGCTCCAGCAACGCGGTGACGACGTGGCGGCCGATGTAGCCGCCGGCTCCAGTGACGAGAACTGTCTTTGCCATGGCTCCGGATACTAACAGGTGCGGTGGTGGAACGATCGCATCGTCCTACCGGTGATGGACATGAGGAGATTGCCGTTGACAACGGTCCGTTCTCCGTGGCCGGGAACTGGTCGGCCGCGGGATGGATCTCAATGACGGCCTTGCCGTCCTCGGTCATCTCACGGTGGTCGTGACGGCGTATTTCCCACTCCCGCGCAGAGCGAGCCCCTTGGCCGGGAAACGGCGGGCATGAAGTAGGGAGGCACGAAGTAGGGAATCGGCACGAGCGCACGGACCCCGCCAGCGGGAGATGCGGGGGCGCACCTCCTGGTATGGCGACACTTCTTTCAGCCTTCTCCGTGACGACGACGGACGTCGCGGAAGCGCCTGCCGGCGGTCGTTGCGGCACGCACCAGATCCGCGGCACCGCTGGTCACGTAGCGGTAGGCGGGTTTGAGGGCGTCGGCCACCTCCGGGTGGCGCGCATCCATGTAGGAGCGCACTCGCGGTCCGAGGCCGGCCTCGGGGCCGAACCGAGCCTGGAGGAACCTGACCTGCTCGTCGGTGTAGGCCGGCAGGTCCGCGGTGACGGCCCGCTGCTTGTGGGCCAGGGAACCGTAGAGCCGTCCGGCCCAGGCGGGAGTGAGGGCCTCGCGGGGGTGGAAGCCGGTGGACATGGCCGCGTAGATGGTCAGTAGCTCGAACACCTCAGCGGCCCGGGCGCGTTTCAGACGTTCCACCGACTGATCGGGATCGGTGGCGGCCTGCTCGGTCAGATGCACGAGCTCCTTGGCGCCCTCGCTCAGGACGCGCAGCGCCTCGGGGCGGGCCAGGAACATGGCGCCGACCGGCGTCGCCGGGGCCATCGGGTCGAGGACTGCCGTCAGGCCGAGCCTGCGGGACAGGGCCTCGGCGGCACCGTCCAGGCCGTCCCACTGGGGTCCGCCATGGGGCCGGCCGATATGGCAGGCGGCGGGCATGACCACGCCGAGGCTGGAGTGACGCTCGAAGAGGTCGATGAGGCCCGCCATATGGCCGGGCGAGGCGAGCAGGCAATCGAGAATCTGCCGACGGGCGACGTCGTCGGCTCTCCCGGGAGTTTTGGACAGGGGCCCGGTGTTGATCGCGAGGACCAGATCGACGCTTTTAGCGCCGTCGTCACCACTGTTACCGTCGGCATCGCCATCCGGACTGCCGTCGCGCCCGGGGTCCCACAGATCGTCGCACTCGGTGAGGAAGGCGATGGTGCCGCGCGGATCGAGATCGCGGACCCTGCGGAATGCCACCGCTCGCGCTCCGTCCTCCCTACCTGTGGCGCGCCCGGTGACTCGCTCCAGCTCCGCCGCACCCAGTTCCGTGGGCGAGGTGACCACGACCCGCCAGTGCACCGGCAGGCTCGCCAAGCGTTCCGGGAGACGGTCCGCCTCGGCGCGCTCGATCCCCTTCCTCCCGGCCGGGACGTGCACGACGACGCAGCCCGAGGGCTCCGGCGTCGACGGCTTCGCCCCGGAGTCGGTGTCGACGGGGGACTCGGCGATGACCTCGGTGAGCCCGGCGTTGACAATGAGGTCGCGGGCGGCCGCGGTGTGGACGACATCGGACAGGATGAGATCCTCGCAGTAGCCCGCCTGCGTGGCGGCCTCCAGCAGGTCCCCGCCGACGACGGCCTGCCGGTCCTGGTGGAGCGGGTCGTGGAAGAAGGCCCGGCGTTTGAGCAGCGGGCAGCCGTTGGCCAGCAGCGCCGGGGCCTCCTCGATAGCCGGGTTATCCGAGCTGTAGCGGTCCACGGGAAAGGCGACCTCGTAGGAATGGCCGAGCTCGGTGAAGTGACCGGTGAAGCGCGACTCGTGCCACTGGATGGAGTCGCGGTAGGAGGAGACCGGCAGCATCTGCTCCCAGTAGGCGCGGAAGGCGGGGTCCGTCAGGAGCCTGCGGCGCACCGCGATCCAGTGGGACTGGATGTGCCGGGGCAGCTCGCGCCTGGCGAGGAAGGGATGGGGGCGCATGACATCGTGCTCGGTCATGCCCCAGAACGAGATGTCGCGCCAGTCCTCGGCGCGGGCGAGGACCTCCTCCCAGGGTCGCACGGGGGCGTAGTAGGTGTGGTTGGTCAGGATGATCTCGTCGAAGTCCGCGAGCCGGTCCCAGCCGAGGTGCTCCAGTCCCGCACGGTAAGCGCCGACGTCGAGTCCTTCGTTGGGGCGCTCGAGGACCTCGTCGCAGGAGTCCTCCAGCCGCGCCCGGTCAGTGTCGCCGATGGGTGAGTTGGAGACCACCAGGACGTGGTCGGCGTGGGGCCGCAGAGAAGCCAGGGCACGGGTGACGTAGTCGCGGACGCGATCGTGAGGATCGAAGTGGAAGTAGATGATTCCTCGGTTTCCTCGGGTCACGTGGGTCCTCCCCCGGCAGAGCTGGTCAGAGCGAGCAAGTCAGAACTAGGTAGGCACTGGTATAACGATGAACGCTGGTGTAACGAATAAACGCTGGTGTTTCGAGTCAACACTGGTCAGTCTCTCACGCCCGGCACCGTACGCACCGATCTGGAAAGCAGGAAAAGCGGGGCCGAACTCCCCATGAGGAAGCCCGACCCCGCCTGGAACGGCATCTGGATCGACGGCTGGATCCATGCCGTCGGGACGGCCCGTCTAGCCGAAGTACTGGTCGATCATGGATGCCAGGTCGTTGCCGTAGTTGCGAGCGGTGGCCCAGCCGGTGCGCTGAGGGTTCTCCTGGATGCCCAGGTGCTCCACATAGGCGGCCGATCCCTTGCGCACGTACGTGAAGCGGGGGTCGACCAGCGGACGGGAGAGCGCCTGGGGCGTCGCACTCGAGTCGGCGTAGGCCCGCAGGTGCTGGACCTGGGCACGCAACCCCATCTGGACACTCGAGAAGGAGGCACCCGCCGCTCCCCCGCCGGTGGCTCCCAGCCCGCCGAAGTTGAACTGCCCGATCGCGACATCGCCTCCGAACTGGAGCCAGGCGGTTTCCTTCATCACCTGGGCGAAGAGCAGCTCGGGGCTGACGCCCTCGGCCACCGCCTCGTCGTAGAGGGTGGTGAAGAAGCTCTGAGCCGTGTCGGCCCCGCCCTTGGACAGAGCCGCGGACGGATAGGCGTGGCCCGAGCTGTTGTAGGCGGAGACCATCGTGGCGATGACCTGCTCCCTGCTCGCGGTGGGCTCAGCCAGCACCGGGTGCAGACCCGCGTAGCCCCGCCAGGCGCCCCCGGCGGCGAAGGTGGACCAGCGCCCATCGATCTTGACGCGGCCGGTGACCATGGCTCCGCCCTTGGAGGCGTCCAGGTAGTACCAGTTCCCGGCGTCGGCCACCCATCCGGTGGCGAGGGCGCCGTCGGAGTTCAGGTAGTACCAGGAGCCGCCGTCACTGACCCAGCCGGTCGCCATGGCACCGCCCCTGGAGGCGTCCAGGTAGTACCAGTTCCCGGCGTCGGCCACCCATCCGGTGGCGAGGGCGCCGTCGGAGTTCAGGTAGTACCAGGAGCCGCCGTCACTGACCCAGCCGGTCGCCATGGCACCGCCCCTGGAGCCATCGAGGTAGAACCATCCTTCGGGGCCGCGTACCCATCCGGTGGCGAGGGCGCCGTCGGCCCCCAGGTAGTACCAGCTACTGCCATCGCGGAGCCAACCGGTCGCCATGGCTCCACCCTTGGAGGCGTCCAGGTAGTACCAGCGCCCGGCGTCGGCCACCCATCCGGTGGCGAGGGCGCCGTCGGAGTTCAGGTAGTACCAGGAGCCGCCGTCACTGACCCAGCCGGTCGCCATGGCACCGCCCCTGGAGCCATCGAGGTAGTACCAGCTACTGCCATCGCGGAGCCAGCCGGTCGCCATGGCACCGCCCTTGGAGGCGTCCAGGTAGTACCAGCGCCCGGCGTCGGCCACCCACCCGGTGGCCTTGGCGCCGTCGGACTTCAGGTAGTACCAGGCGCCAGACTCCGCTTTCCAACCGCCGGAGCCGCTGATCTGCTGCTGGGCAATGGTGCGGATGGTGCCGAGCTTGGAGTAGCCGACGTTTCCGGGGCAGGAGGTGTAGCCGACATCGCGGTGCCCCAGGATGCGGGGCATCGAGATGGTGGAGCCGGCCTGGTAGCGCTCGGTGGTCCACACGTTCAGGCCCGCCCAGCCGTTGGCGTCCGTGATGCCGGCGCGCCTGAGGAACCATCCGGCCATCTTGCCCACCGAGCTCAGCTGAGCGTCCGAGGGGCTGACGCTGCTGTAGTCGCCCATCATGGACAGGCCCATGGTGCCGGTGTTGACGCCACGGGCGTGCGCCCCGACGCTCATCCTGCCGGCGGGCGCAGCCACAGAGCCGGAGCGTCCTTCGAAGACGGTGCCGTACTTGTCGATGAGGAAGTTGTAGCCGATGTCGCCCCAGTCCAGGGTGACCGCGTGGTAGTAGTAGATGCCCCGCACGATAGAGGCGGACTGCCCGGCGGAGTAGTTGTTGGTGCCGGCGGTGTGGTGGACGACGACGTGGCCGGCGCTCGCGTAGTCGGGGTCCCAGCTCATGTAGGAGGCGTTGGCGCCCCACTCGGCTCTCGTGGTGACCGGCACCGGCAGGCCGTTGGCACTCGTCGCGACCGGCAGAGCGGCTGGCACAGTGCTCGCAGGCCGGGCGGTCGTCTCCGCCGTCGAGAAGCTCGCGGGTGTGATCGACTGCGCAGTCACTACCGACGTTGACTGGCCGGTCGGCTCCGCGGAGCTCTCCGATGCCCCGGACCGGCCGGCCTGGGGTTGCACGGCGGCGTCCTCGATGACGGGGGTCGGCGGGGCCTCGGTGGTCTTGAGGTCGTCGGCGTCGAGAACCTCCTCCCCCTGGGGCTGGGAGGGGACGAGAGCCAGTTTGAGCCCGGCGGGCAATGAGCCGCCGACGACGGAGGCCTGGATCGCGTCGGCCCCGCCGGTGATGAACTCTCCCGTGCCGGAGGTGGTGCGGTCGTCGCGACCGGCGTCGGCCGCCTCGTTGAGGTACCAGGGCGACCAGGTGCCGTTCTCCCTCACGCGCAGGTAGATGCGCACGCCCTCGGGGAGGTCGGCGCCGCCGGTCCAGGTGAAGCCGGCCACGAGGAAGCGGTCGACCTCAAGCGGATCGGTCAAAAGGGCGGCGTCCGCCTGCGGGTCGGTAGCTGCAGGCAGGATCGAGGGGAACTGCGCGTCGGCCGCGCCCGCGGCCTGAACGAATGCGTGGCGCACGGAACTGGTCGTTCCGCTCGCCGGCGCCGGGCGCACCGAGGAACCGTTGCCCGCACTACTGGCTCCCTCAGCCGACGGCGTTGATGTCTCGGCATCTGTCCCGTCGCCGGAGCCCGAGTCCGTGGAGGTCTGGGCGTCGTCGAGCCCCGACTGGGCGACCTCGGTGGCCTGTCCGCTGGAGGTGGTCAGGTCGAGGATCTGGACTGGGGCGGGTCCGTCGGTCTGGCCACTGGAGTTTCCGGCGCCGGGCACGGCGCCGGCCACGGGGGCCAGGCTTGACAGGAGGAGTGGGGTCAGGGCGATGAGTCCGGCGGCCCGATACGCGAGTGCGCGAGCACTGCGACCACCGACATGACCACTGAGGCGATGGCCGCCGCGTGGAGCGATGCGGCCAAGAGCACGAGGGACGTTCATAGGAGTCCTTTTGGAGGTGATGCCGACTGGCGTCAATCAGGCCTCACTATCGGAACCGACGACGCCGCTCCCTCGAGAGGCACGAAATTTAATTCCTGAGCGGTTTCCGAGAGATTAATGATAGTTTACTGATAATTTTGGGATGCATCTGACGTCTACAGGACGCATTTCCACCCGCCAACCTGCCCGCCGACCACCCACTCCTCACCTTTTCTTGAGAGATCAAGGCTTTACCGCGTCATCACTCGACCATTGCAATCTGGTCTCGCCACCGCAGGCGACATCAGCCCAGGAGAATCGAGCAGCAGGACGGCGGTGTCCCATAGGCGCCCGTGGGTTCCCGTGGACTCCTGTGGCATGATGGCGTCGGCCATGACGGGCGCCCACCGCCCACAGTTCCCATGTATCGGAGCGAGTTCTATGCACGTCCTCATCACCGGAGGCGCCGGCTTCATCGGCGCCAACTTCGTCCACCAGACCCTGGTGCGCCACCCCGATGCCACCGTCACCGTCCTGGACAAGCTCACCTACGCCGGTAACAAGGGCTCACTGGCGGACCTCGACGACCGCGTCAACCTCGTCGTCGGGGACATCGCCGACGCCGACGTCGTCGACCCGCTCGTGGCGCAGTCCGACGTCGTCGTCCACTTCGCGGCCGAGTCCCACAACGACAACTCGCTGCGAGACCCCTCCCCCTTCATCCAGACCAACCTCGTGGGCACCTTCACCCTCCTGGAGGCGGCGCGCCGCCACAAGACGCGCTTCCACCATATCTCCACCGACGAGGTCTACGGCGACCTGGAGCTGGACGACCCGGCGAAGTTCGAGCCGACGACGCCCTACAACCCCTCCTCCCCCTACTCCTCGTCCAAGGCCGGAAGCGACCTGCTCGTGCGCGCCTGGGTGCGCTCCTTCGGCGTGGAGGCCACGATCTCCAACTGCTCGAACAACTACGGGCCCTACCAGCACATCGAGAAGTTCATCCCGCGCCAGATCACCAATCTCATCGACGGCGTGCGCCCCAAGCTCTACGGCGCCGGTGAGAACGTGCGCGACTGGATCCACGTCCTGGACCACAACGACGCCGTGTGGGACATCATCGAGAAGGGCCGCATCGGCGAGACCTACCTCATCGGCGCCGACGGCGAGAAGAACAACAAGGAGGTCGTCGAGCTGATCCTGGAGCTCATGGGCCACGAGCCCGACGACTACGAGCACGTCGCCGACCGCCCCGGCCACGACATGCGCTACGCCATCGACAACTCCAAGCTGGTCGAGGAGCTCGGCTGGGCGCCGAAGTTCACCGACTTCCGCTCCGGCCTGCAGGCCACCATCGACTGGTACCGGGACAACGAGGCCTGGTGGCGCCCGCTCAAGGCAGAGGTCGAGGCCAAGTACGCCGCTCAGGGGCAGTAGCCACCCGACGAAGCGATCGTCCAATCAACGGAGCCGCCGGTTCATCCGACCGTCTTCGATAACCGCCTGAACAGCGCACAGCGATTGTTCAGGCGGTTTCCTTTGTCTGTGAAAACTTCATGTCGCGCAACGGTGCGCACCAGTATCCTGGTACTTTTTCCCATCGCCCTGACAAGACCAGCCGTCGGTGGTCTAGCACGTCGAGACCTGAGTGCGGGGGCAGGGTTCCGTCAGTCGAATCAGTCGCAGGCGGTGATGCGCCACAGGGTGACAGCGCCGTCAGGGGTCCGGTCGACCGCCTCGAGGTACTGGCGGGGCAGCCGGTCGAGGGCCTGCCCCCATAGAGGTTCGCGTCCCCCGCCGGTGGCGCCGTCGGCGACCGTGTCGTCGGTGTAGTAGTAACGCGCGCCGCGCTGGGCGAGAATGCCGCACACCCGTGGGTTCGTGCCGATCTCGTCGAGGTGGCGTCCCAGCCAGAGGAGGTCTCCCCCGGGTGGTTCGGGCCTCGAGGGGTAGACGACCCGCACCCCGGCGACGCTCCACAGGTAGGCGCTCCCGTTGGAGGGATTGCCCAGGACGACGGCGCCCTCGGGCAGGGTGGAGGGGGCCCGGCGGATGAGCGCGAGCTCGTCGTCGCTGAGCATGGTCCCGTAGGCGATTCTCTCCGGGTCGTGGATCGCCTGGAGAATCTCCGTCTTGAGGCTCCAGCGCCACGCCGGGGCCAGGACGAGGGAGGCGATGAGCAAGCAGGCGGGCACGTTCCGACTCAGGACCGCGACCGCGAACCGACGCCGAGGCGATGGGGCGGCAGCCCGGGAACCGGTGGGTTCTTCAGTGCTGCTCCCCCAGCGGCGCTGCGCCTCGGCAATGCCCAGGGCCGCCAGGACGAGTAGCCCGATCGTCACCAGCGGCATGATGCGGGCCCGTTGGGTGTACCAGGGGCCGGCCAGGATCCGCGGCGGCCAGTGCGGGCCGGCCGCCAGCAGGATGAGGACGACGGACAGACCGGTCGCCGTGCACCAGCGGCGCAGCCCCGGTGTGCGCCAGGCCGAGACCGCCCCCAGCAGGGCGAGTACGGTCACCATGGCGTTGCCCAGGTACCAGGGTGTGAAGGTGGCCAGCAGAGGATGGTCGGTGAGAACCGCCCAGATCGTCTCGGGCAGGTTGCCGCCGGGACGCGGATAGGACAGGACCGAGGCCAGGGATGAGCGCATCGCCCAGGCTCCCGCGGCGACGAGGAGCAGTCCGACGGCTGCGGCCCCCAGCAGGGCGCCGCGTCGGGCTCCACCACGGCGCCACAGTCGTTCGAGCCCCGGCGCCATGGCGGCCATCACCACCGGGCCGCCGAGGACCGCGAGGTTGAACAGTCCGGCGCCGTGAGCCGTCACGACGCCGACGCAGGCCAGCGCCGCCGCACCTAGCGCACTCGCCCGTGCCACGGGCCCCGCGCTGCCGGGAGCGCACCCCCTGACTATCAGGGCCAGCGCCGCGGGCAGGACGGCCAGGCTCAGGGCGTAGGGCCAGGTGCTCGTCAGCAACAGGAGCAGACTCACCACGGATCCCGACAGCGCCGTACCCGCGGCGAGGACCGCGCCATCGGCGGCGGTCGCAGCCGGGCGGATCCGGCCGAGCACCTCCCGCAGCAGTCCAGCCATCCCCAGGGGCCAGATGAGGCCGGCCGAGACCAGGACGAGGGCATTGGCCCCGACGACGACATCCCCGGGCAGGAGCGCAGCCAGGGCGTGCCAGCCGGTCGGGTAGTAGGTGACGGCTCCGTCGTACATGGAGGCCAATCCGCCCATCGGCGAGACGTTGCCCTCCCGACGCACGAAGGCGACGGCGGAGAGGTGGAAGACGGCGTCGGAGGCCTGGGGCGGTGACTGCGGGCCCCGGGTGCCGATGAGGGCGGGCCAGGCCGTCATGACACCGGAGAGCACAACCGCCCCGGCGAGCAGGAGCGCGTTGCGGGTCCCCAGGGCGGGCGGCGCCAGAACGGGGCCAGCGGCGTCCGCCCCGGTTCCGTCGGTCGAGCGCCGACGCCACGGGCGGGTGAGGACGAGCCCGAGGGCCGCGGCGGCGGCCCACAGCCACATCCCGGGGCCGACGAGCAGATGCGTCACGTCCCAGCGGATGCCCAGTGCCCCGCCGATCACCGTCGCCGGGCCGACGACGCCCAGGAGGAGCGCAGGGGCCGCCGCTGGGGCGGCGACCCCGCGGATGCCCCATGCGCGCGCCAACAGCCATCCGGGAAGGAGCGCCAGGACGACGGCGACGACCACGGTGGGCCATACGGTCCACCAGGAGCCGTCGTCGGCCGGGCTCAAGGCCGAGATCGAGCCGACCACCGCACTCAGGGCGCCGCCCAGGTCACTTGCCCCCGCCGATGGTCAGACGGGGCACACCGGCCCACTTGCCGGCATCGGTGGCGCGGCGCCCGTCCAGGAGGAGTCGCAGCCCGGGCAGATCGGCGGGGGCGAGCTCGTGGTACTCGGGGTGGTCGGCCTGGACGATGGCAACGTCGACCCGCTCCCCCAGGTGGTAGGGGGTCCAGCCGAAGCCGGACAGCTCCTCATCGGTGTACATGGGGTCGTGGACGAGGACCTCGGCGCCGGCCTCGCGCAGCGCCTCGACGGTGGGGAAGACACCGGAGAAGGCGGTCTCCTTGACCTTGCCGCGGTAGGAGGCGCCCAGCACGACGACGCGCAGGCCCTCCAGGGAGCCGAGGAGCTCGGTGGCCCGGCCGACCACGTAGGCTGGCATGGTGGCGTTGAAGGTGCGGGCGGTGCGCACCACCGAGGCGTCGGGGTCGGTGGACAGGTACAGGCGCGGGTAGACCGGGATGCAGTGCCCGCCCACCGCGATGCCGGGGCGGTGGATGTGGGAGTAGGGCTGGGAGTTGCAGGCCTCGATGACGCGCTCGATGTCGAAGCCGGCCTTGTCGGCGTAGACGGCGAACTGGTTGGCCAGGCCGATGTTGACGTCGCGGTAGGTGGTCTCGGCGAGCTTGGCCATCTCGGCGGCCTCGGCGGTGCCCATGTCCCACACGCCGTTGGGGCGGGGCAGGTCGTCGCGCTCGTCGAAGTCGAGGACGGCCTCGTAGAAGGCGATGCCGGCTCGGGTTCCGGCCTCGTCCAAGCCGCCCACGAGCTTGGGGTAACGGCGCAGGTCGGCGAAGACGCGACCGGTGAGGACCCGCTCGGGACTGAAGACGAGGTGGAAGTCGGTTCCCTCCCTCAAGCCGCTGATCTCCTCGATCATGGGCTTGAAGCGGCCACGCAGGGTGCCCACGGGCAGGGTGGTCTCGTAGGAGATGAGGGTGTTCGGGGTCAGGTGGGAGGCCAGGGAGCGGGTGGCGTCGTCCATCCAGGCGAAATCCGGCGCCCACGTGGCGTCATCGACGAACAGCGGCACGACGAGCACGATCGCGTCGGCGTCGGGGATGGCCTCGGCGTAGTCGGTGGTGGCGCGCAGGGCGCCGTTGCCGGTGGCGGGGCTCAGCGCGGCGAGCTTCTCGGCCAGGTGGGCCTCGCCGGGGAAGGGCTCGGTCCCGGCGTTGACGGCCTCGACGACGGCGGGGTTGACGTCGACCCCGATGACCTCGTGGCCCTTGTCTGCGTACTGGACAGCCAGGGGCAGTCCGATCTTGCCCAGGGCGACGACGGCGATGCGCATGCGGGTTGGTCCTTCCGTGGCTGGTGGCGTAGCGGGTCCACCATACTCGTTCGTTCTTGTTGTCCGTCCGGCCTGAGGCCGGGCACTCGGCCTTATTCGCCCCGCTACTGCCCGCTGGAGAGCCAGCACAGATCGATGCGGTAGACGGCCGCGGATCCGCCTTGGTCGACGAGGGTGAATCCGCTGGAGACGTCGACGTCGTAGAGGCCCGGACGCAGCTTCTCGTTGGCTACGCCGTTGAAGCGCTGCGGCTGGTCGCTGTAGAAGTGGGTGATGCGATGGCGGCGCACGATCTCGCACACTTTCGGGTCGAAGTGGATGTCGCGGAAGTGGGTGCGCAGGTAGAGGCCGTCGGCGTCGCTGTCCGCCTGCCCCGCGAACATCCACACCGGGCTGACCCCGGCCAGGAAGGGGAGCATGGCGGTACCCGCCACGGGGTCGCCCAGGACGTAGGCATCCGGGGGGAGCTCTGTGCTCAGGCGCTTGATCATGGCCAGCTCGTCGGGTGAGGCCACCAGGCGGGACTGGCCGTGCTTCGGGGAGAAGGCTCCCCTCACGTCCGCTCTGACAGCGGTCATGCTGCTGGCGACCCCCAGGATGAGGACGAGCGCTCCGACCACGACGGGGCTGCTCATGATGATCCGGGCGACCGACGCCCGCCCCTCCGGATTCTCGGACCTGCGCAGCGCAGCATGTGCGGCATTCGCACCTTCGCCCTGCTCGGTGCCGGCCCGCCGGCGCCGCCATGCCAGGAACCAGCCGGTCAGCGCATCCAGCCCGAGCGTGACGAGGAGAAGCGCGGGAACCACCGTCATAGCCTTGATCCGGTGCGGGTTGTTGTAGAACACGCCGGTCATGGCCGACAGGACGGGGACCGGGGCCAGCGCCGCCAGGATGAGCAGCATGCAGGCGACCCAGGCCACGACGATGCCCCGGTGGTGCCTGCGCCAGTAGGCCAGAACCGCGCCGAGCACGCTCAGGCAGGCCATGATGATGTAGGCGGCACGGATCTCCCAGCCGCCCCCGCCGTAGTAGAGCAGGAACGGGATGACCAGCTTGGCGAACAGCGGCTCCCAGCTGCGGTCGGGTCGTCTGCCGAAGTGCGCCTGCTGCGGTCCGGGAGCCATGACGAAGACGGCGACGGCGAGAACGACGGCGACGGCGATGCCCAGCAGGATGATGCCGCGTCGCCGAGCGGCGCGATCGTGCTGGCGCACCCCCCGGATCCCAGCCAGGACGATCCCCATCCAGGCCACTGCCGCCAGGGGCCAGCCGATGATGATCGCGGTTGCCGGATGCGTGACGACCGATCCCATGACCGCGGCGACCGGTGCCGCCACCACGATGAGGGTACGGCGTCGGCGTCCCACGGTGATGAGCCAGGCGGCACGGCGCCAGGCGGCGACCGCCCAGGCGACGGCGGCAGGGCACGCCGCCAGAGCCAGCGCGTAGGGCCACACGGCCGTGTCGGTCAACAGCCGGATGGGGAAGATCGGGGTGAGTGCACCGGCCCCCAGGACGAGGTACACCGAGCCTCGGATCTCCGGGAGGATGACCCGGGCCAGGTAGGCCATGCCGATGAGCCACACGAGGGGCACCACGAGCAGCAGGGTGTTGGTGGCCGGGACCACCTGGTACCAGCCGACCGAGGCGAGGGTGACGATCTCGTGCCACACCATCGGGTAGAAGGAGTGATGACCGTCCATCCCGAACATGCCCGCGTTGCCGTCGAGCATTGATGCGTTGCCCGTGTGCTCGATGAGCCAGGCCTGGTTGTAGTGGTAGAGGGAGTCGGCGGACTGGATCGGGATACTGGGTCCCGATCCGGGCAGGATCGGCAGGATCATGACGATCCAGGTGACCGCAATGGCGGACCACATCAGTCGCTGGGAGCCGAGGATGGAGCGGGTGTCGGGCATCTCCGGCTCACCTGGGGCCCCCATCGCGCTGGAGTACGGGGTGGGAGCCGGCAGCCCGTGCGGGGCCAGTTCGGGGGCGAACCAGGTGCGCAGCGTCAGCACCTGCCCCTTGCGCCTGACCCATAGCCAGCGCCCCACCGCGACGGCCGCGGCGCACAGGAGCAGGTAGGTGATGATAGTGGGTAGGTGCCACCACACCCCCAGGAAGCGGAAGAGGACTCCCCCGAGCCCCATGAGCAGAAAGGTCAGCGCCGGGGCGCAGGCGACGCGCGCCAGCCGGAACCGTGCACCGCCCGCGACGAGGAGCAGCCAGCCGGGTGCGAAGGTCGCGACGATCAACGCAACCAGCAACGGCAGGGCCGACATCCAGGCCACGATCCAGGTCATGCGCCGCGCACCACCGTCCGCAGATGTCGCGCCACGGCCTCACCGGTGGCCCGCAGGGAGCGGTGGTCGCGCACCCATGCGTGCAGCCGGTGGGCCCGGGAGGAGTCCTGCGCGGCGGTCTGGTCGGCCTCGTCGAGCGCCCGGGTCATGGCCCGGACGACGTCGTCCTCGGTGTAGTCGGCCACCCAGCCCAGGTCGTGGGCGGTCAGATCCTCAACGACGGGCCCCACCCCGGCGTAGACCACCGGGACGCCGCAGGCCAGGGCGGCCAGCACCTTGGTGGGGTAGGCGAAGTCATAGCCCTGCCCCGGGCGGATGGACACGAGGCTGGCGGCAGCGCCCCGCTGCCAGCGGGCGGCGTCGGAGGCGTCCATGAGACCGTGCATGACGACGGCGGGGGCGCCGTCGGGGCCGGGCGGCAGGGCGGAGGCGACCCGGGCGATCTTCTGCCAATCCGAGCCCTGCCCGATGTAGAGGACCTGAGCGGTGGGGTGGGTGCGCCGCACCTGCTCCAGCGCGGAGGCGAAGATGTCCGCTCCCTGCCACTCCGAGGCCGTGCCGGCGTAGATGAGATAGGGGCCGGTGATGCCCAGCTCGGCGCGCTCCTCGTCGGAGGGGAGCTCACCGGTGGGCTCGAAGACATCGGTGTCGATGCCGTTGGGAACCACCACCACGTTCCGGGCGCCCAGGGCGCGGGCCCGCTCGGCTACCTCCTCGTTGATGGCGATGACGCACCGCGCCCCGCGCATCGCGTAGGACTCGGCGGCCCGCACCACCCGCACCACCGCATCCGGGGCGCCGGTGGAGGCGGCGGCGTCGGACCACACGTCGGGGGCGTACCAGACGTAGGGCAGGCGGCGCAGGGCGCAGATGGTGCGCGCCACCACGCCGGTGGTGGGCGGTGGCTCGACCAGGACGATATCGGGTCGAGAGGCCAGCCCCAGACGCAGCGCCAGAGGCATGTCGAAAGAGAGATAGGGCAGGTATCCGCGCAGGTATCCGCTGGCATCCCGCAGGGCCGGCCAGCGCGAGACGCGCACGCCCTGCGGGTCGTCGATCTGCGGGGCGGGTTGCCCGTCGCGCCCGGGCACGGTCGTGGTCAGGGCCCGCACCGGCACGCCGTGACGGGCCAGGGCGCGTTCGACGCCATCGAGGCGGAAGGAGGCGGCGGCGGCCTCAGGCAGGTGGATGCGGGTGGCCAGTAGCGCCCCGCCTCGTGGGAACCGGGTCATGGCTTCCTCTCTGTTGCGCCCAGCACGTGGGCGACAGTGCGGGCCCGGGCCTGCCAGGTCTGTCCGGGCAGGACCCGACGCATACGGCGGCGCACCGCCTCGATCTCCCCAGGAGCCTGCCGCAGGCGGCGCAGCAGGTCGCTCAGGGCACCGGCGTCGTAATCCAGGACCCAGCCGATCCCCATCTCCTCGACGAGTCGGCCGGTCTGGGTCCCGCGCACGGCGATGACGGGCAGCTCATGGGCCAGGTACTCGTAGAGCTTGTAGGGGACAGCGAAATCCCAGTAGGGGTTGGGCTCGGTGAACAGGACCCCGAGGTCTGCCCGCCGGTACAGGGGCTCCAGCTCGGCCCCCGAGCGGTGGACAACCTGCGCCCTGCCCGCCGGCAGGAGCGGGCCGTAGTGGTCGCGGCTGGCCTCCCAGGTCTCCTGGCGCACGCACAGGGTGATACGGGTCCCAGGAGTGGAGGTCACTGCCCGGAGGCAGGCGTCCATCCGGTAGTTGTCCTGCAGGACGCCGACGAAGAGCAGCTCGAGGCCGCCGCCATCGTCACCATCATCGTCACCGTCATCGTCCTGGCCGCACGCGCCGCGGGGCTCGACATCGGGTGCCCCGGGAGGCAAAGGGCTCATGCGGGCCGGGTCCACGTGGGGGACGTGGCGGGCCATGGCCTGGCTGGGCAGGAAGAGGTGGAGGCCCACCTTCTCGAAGGCCATGAGCTCGCTGCGGTAGGCGGCCTGGAGCCCGGCCTCCAGGATCGGATTGATGCCTTCGCGGAAACGGGGGAAGCGCCAGTAGACGTCGCGATAGAAGACGCCTACGGGCACGCCGGAGCGCTGGCAGTGGTGGAAGAAGGCGGCGTCGAGGGCGGGGTGAACGGGGAGGTGACGTGGCTCGGTCAGCGCGTTGGGAATGGTCGCGTTCTCGCTGTAGACGAACTCGATCCCGGCTCCTGCGGCGATTGCCGCTCGCACCCGGGCCATCGCCCGACGTCGCTGCGCGGCGTAACCGGTGACGTCCATGACCCGGTAGCCGAGATCCGCGAAGGCCCGCCGCATCGCCAGGGGACGCAGCATGGAGGCGGCCACCCGATCCGGCTGAAGCGGAAAAGGAGCGTGGAAGACCATGAGCTTGTCTGCGCTCATGACGTCACCTCCGTCTTGTGCATGGGTCCCGGCGACCCACAGTGGGTAGGACTTCCGACCCGCAGGATGCTGAGCGATCATCTCACGCCTCACGAGAACCGATGAGGCGCTTCTCTATTGTCGGACAACGCTGAAGCCCAGTGGAATCCGCTGGGCGTCATCCGCGTCACGTGTCACAACTGTGACACACTGAGCGCCGGCAGACGGCGTAGGCACACCGGGCCGCCGAGGCTACTCGGCGCCGCTGACCGATCAGAGGATTTCAAGGGATTGAGGGCAACGGTGAGTGTTATCGACGTCGAGCTTCGGCTGACGAGTCCGCAGTGGCAGCAGACCGCGCCGTCGGGCGACACCACCGAGTCCCTGTGGGTGCGTTGCGACACACCCTGCCCTGATCCGACCGATCCGAAAGTCCTCGTCTCCCACCCCGGGCGTCTGACCGCCATCCGGATCAGCGACGATGAGGTGGTTCTAGCTCAGGATCGGCTGCGCTCCTGGCCCCTGTTCTGGGCCCTTGAGAACAGGGCCGACGGCGGCCGGCGGCTTATCGTCAGCGATAACGCCACCGCCATGCGCGGGGCACTGAGCGCCCCCCGGCTGGATCCGCGAGCCCGCCGGGAGTTTCTGGACGCCGGTTTCGTCTCCGGCACCGACACGCTGCTGGTCGGCGTCCACCAGACCGAGCAGGGCGCGATCGTGCGCATCGACCGCGCCACCGGCCGGGTCCGCGCGGTCGACTACGCCCTGGCGCGGTTCTGCGAGGAGTCCGACATGGTCACCGACCCCGAGGAGTTCTCCGACCTGCTGCTCGCGGCGCTAGACGCCGGCATGGGCCGGGTCCTGGAGGACTTGTCGGACCGGCCGGGCTCGCCGCGACTCGTGCTGCCTCTGTCCGGCGGGCTGGACTCGCGGCTGCTGGTGGCGTGGCTGACGCTTCACGGCGCCCTGGACAGGGCGGTGGCCTTCACCTATGGGCGTCCCGGAACCCGGGAGGTCGAGGTCTCGCGCAAGGTGGCCGAGGCAGTGGGCCTGGAGTGGCACGCCGTCGACTACGTCCCCGCCGAACTGCGCGAGGCCTGGCAGACGCAGGACGCGGCCGACTTCCTGGAGTACAGCTACGCCCTGGGGGCGCTGCCGCACGTGCAGGACTGGTACGCCCTGCGCAGCCTCCTGGAGCGCGGCGTGGTGCGTCCGGGCGACGTCGTCCTGCCGGGGCACACGATCGTGGGCAACATGCACGATGAGCACCTCCTGGAGGAGCCGCGCGTCACCCGCGGCCAGGTGGCCAAGGCGATCCTCATCCACCACCAGGAGCTCCAGGGGGACCAGCGGCGCGCCTACGCCGACCCCTACCGGGCCGCCAAGGTCCGCGCCTTCCTGGCTCTGCGGCCCTTCACCGGCAGCCCGCGAGACGTGCAGAGCATCCTGGAGTCCTACAACGTCCGCGAGCGCCAGACCAAGTACATCAACAACTCCATGCGCGCCTATGAGCACCTGGGGCTGGAGTGGGCGCTGCCCATGCTGGACGCGGAGTTCTGGGACGCCTGGCACCGCGGCGCCGTGGAGCTGACGGCCACGCGGGACTTCTACGCGGTCTTCATCGGGCGCCTGTGGGCCCGGGCGACCGCACTGGCCGCCGGGACTGAGGCGGACGCCGCCGAGCGCGCCGACCGCGCCGACGAGGCGGACCTGCCCTACTTCGCCGCTACCGAGGTCAGCGAAGAGACGCGCTCGCGGCTCAAGACCGCGCTGTCGCGCCTGCATCTGCTGGGGCTGGCCGAGCGCACCTTCTCGGCGTGGGCGACACTGCACTCGACTATGGCCTTCGAGGCGTTCATCACCGATGCCTCTCTACCGGTGGCGGCCGCCCAGCTCATGGGCGGGCGCAAGCTCCTGGGCTTCTGGACGCGCGCCTTCCTGAACGACACCTGGTGCCGGCGGTGCCGGCTGTTCACCAACCTGCCCGTGGCCACTCCCGCCGAGCTGGAGGCGATGGCCCCGGAGGAGTGAACCGACGTTTTCTTCATAGACGACGCGGCTACGTGTCGTCTATGAAGAAAACGTCGATGTGCGATCAGTGTGTGAGAGAACCACCGGCGACCTCCTCGTGGAGGCGGCGGTAGGCGGCGCCGACCTGGGCCGAGGAGAAGCTGTCCCCAATGGTCGCGGCAATGGCGGCCGCGCCGCGGGGGGCGAGACGCTCCACAGTCTCGACGACGGCGTCGGCCCACTGCCGGCTGCCGGCTCCCAGGGGCAGGACCGTGCCGTTGGCATCGGTGACGTACTCGGTCTGGCCCCCGGCGTCGGAGACGACGACAGGCCGCCCGCTCGTGATGGCCTCGGCCGCCGAGACGAAGAAGTTGTCTCCGCGGGTGGGGCCGATGAAGACGTCGGCGCGGGCGAGCTCGGCGCGCACGCCCGCGGCGTCGAGGTTGCCAGTCAGGCGGGTGCGCTCACCCAGGGCGGGGTCGGCGGCCAGACGCTCCTCAATGTCGGCGCGCAGCGGCCCCTCCCCCACGAAGGTCATCGTGGCCGGGACTCCCCGGGCGGTCAGCTCGGCCAGGACGTCGAGGCAGGCCATGGGGTCCTTGCGCTCCACGAGTCCGCCGACGGTGACCATGTTGATGCCGCCGGTGTCCTTGCCGCTGGGTGGCTCGCTCACCGCGTCCTGGGGCTCGACGATGCAGGGGACGACCGCGGTGGGCAGGCCGCGCCGCAGGGCGCGGATCGGGGCGGCCAGGTACTCGCAGACGGCGGTCACCAGGTCGGGGCGGGCCAGGCCGTGGCCGACGACGGGGATCGCGGCGCGCAGGGCGGGGCCGAGTGTGTCCGGGTTGGTCAGGCCAGACCAGTGCTCGGTGTGCACCCAGGGCAGGGTCAGGGCGCGGGCGTGGTCTAGGGCGGTCAGCGGCAGGAGGGAGCTCATCGCCATGGAGTGCAGGACGTCGGTGCCCTCGAGCGCGGGACGGAGCCGGTCGGCGACCCGGGCGACGGACAGCGGGTTGGAGGGCTTCATGGGGATGGACAGGACCCTCATGCCCTCCAGGGTGCGGTGGCGGGCGCCGTCGTCCTGGTGGGGCGGAACCAGGTGGATGATGCGCACGTCCTGTCCGGCATCGCGGATCGCGGCGCTGTCGCGCAGGACGAAGGAGCCCGAGCTGGGTGCTCGATCGGTGGGGAGCCAGGTGGTGACGACGGTGACGCGCATGTCCCCATGCTAGGGCCTGTCTCGACGCGGGGAGTGCGGCCGTATGGCATGAGTCCCCCGCTCCTGCACTCTAGTGGCGCGCGGCCGCGCATGGCCGCTGCGGCCCGTAGGATCGGCTCATGCGCGTTGTCTCCGTCGTCGGGGCCCGGCCCCAGTTCGTCAAGCTCGCCCCGGTTGCCCACGCCATGGCTGCGGCCGGGGTGGAGCACGTCATCATCCACACCGGGCAGCACTACGACCCGATGCTCTCCGACGTCTTCTTCACCGACCTGGGGATCCCGGCGCCCGATATCCACTTGGGTGTGGGCTCGGGCGGGCACGGCGCCCAGACCGGGGCGATGCTCGCCGCGCTCGATGAGGCCCTGCCGCCCCTGTCCGCGGACTGGGTCCTGGTCTACGGGGACACGAACTCGACGCTGGCCGCGGCCCTGGCGGCCGTCAAGCTGCACATCCCGGTGGCCCACCTGGAGGCGGGGCTGCGCTCCTTCAACCGGGCCATGCCCGAGGAGATCAACCGGGTCCTGACCGACCACGCCGCGGACCTGCTCCTGACGCCCACCGCGGTGGGGGCCGAGCACCTGGCCGCCGAGGGACTGGCGAGCAGTACCGTCGTCGTCGGCGATGTCATGACCGATGTGCTCCTCCAGGTGCGTGACCGGGTCTCGGGCTCCCCCAGCCCGGTCATGGAGGAGCTCTCGCTGGCTGAGGGTTCCTACTCCCTGGCCACCATTCACAGGGCCGAGAACACCGACGACGCCGAACGCCTGGAGGCCGCCCTGGACTCCCTGGCCCGGGTGGACCATCCCGTCGTCATCCTGGCCCACCCGCGCCTGGTGGCCAAGTGCGCCGAGCACGGCCTGGCCCTGGAGAGCCGGGGGTCGCTGCTGATTCATCCTCCGCTGGCCTACCCCGACCTCATCGCCTCGGCGCTTCATGCCCGCGGCGTCATCACCGACTCCGGCGGGTTGCAGAAGGAGGCGTTCCTGCTGCGGGTGCCGTGCACCACGGTGCGTCCTCAGACCGAGTGGGTGGAGACGGTGGAGCTGGGGTGGAACCGGCTGGTCGAGCCCGGGGAGGCGCTGGTGGAGGCGGCCTCGCGGCCACGACCGGCCGAGCCCCGGGAGGCCGACGCCCACCCCTACGGCGACGGCCACGCCGCCGAGCGCGTCGTCCAGGAGCTTACCGCCCACCTGCCCGGCTGACGGCCGGGGCCGACGGCGCACAGCGGGAACTCTCCAGACCCCGAAAGCTTCTATTCACAGGGCTTGTCGTGGCGGTCCTCAGGAAGGGGAGCACAATGGCGACGTTCGAACACCGCAGAGGAAAAAGCAGACCTGACTCCAGACCCTACGAAGAACCATCATGACTTGGTGCTGAAGGTAACGTTACCTCGACGACCTCAGACAGATACTTTCTCAAATTAATCGATTCAATTGACCCATCGTCGCGACTACGATTCACAATGCACTCTTCAGGCACCACTAAACTCGCCGCTACAGCCAATTCATTGATAACCGGCAGATTTGTGTCAGAATATGAAATGACTTGATTCCTGGTTGTTTGCAGTGTTTGATCCGCCCATACCCCCATAACACAGCGCAATCCAACCGCCGAATCCAAGCACTCCCATAGCCTAGAAGGCCACCACCGCCGACGCTCCGGTTTTACCGAAAACGCAAGAATCGCTCGGACACACCACCACAGAAACAAGACAGCGACCACGCCCTCAAAAAGAGGGCCAGGCATAACATACAACTGAATCCCCCAAATCAAAATCGAAAGAAATATGATATATCCCGCCTTAACAACCGCATCAACATCACTCTTTCCCATCGAAATAATCTGACACCTTACCCCAACCATCCACACCAGCATCACTTCAGGCAGCATACAGGCGAGAATCATATATAGAATTACTCCGAACTCTATTCCTGCACCCACAAACCCTGAATTAACGAACGCCATCAATACAAGAACAATGAACACTACCGCGGTTCCCCACACCCCCGAAAATCTAACCACATAGTACCACTTCCGTTTAATATCCTCTGTCCGGAGCGCTCTTAACACCCTCCAGCTAATAGTTGATTTCATTAAACCACCCCTTCTGGAACCGAGCACACCGTCAGAGAAATTGAAGTACCTCCATTCCCCAAGATTTGCCAGAATCACAAGAGCCTCCACATATCCCTTGATGGTTCCGATCTCACTTTTCGCAACAAATGCGGGTAAAGTTGCGACAACAGCATACATGACAGAAAGGAATATCAGAAGTACCCTACTGACTCCTGGCCATCCAGCATACCCAGCCAGAAATCCATAACTCACCACAACAGCACCATAAAGACCAGAAAGAAGCACCAATAAACCAAAGGCCCAACTCTCGCGAGTAGAGTCTTCAAGTATCTTCTGGAGCCATGCACGATGAAGGCTGGGATCTGGTGGTAAGTCCCTAGACCGCCAACTCATCCCTCTCAAAGTAAGCGCAATCGTCGCAATACCGGCCAGGATAGCAAAAGATCCCGTGGCGCCTTGATTATGTGCAGCATCATCAATCCCCCCAAACACCCTAGGAACAACATCTTTATAAGGAACCTTTAGCCATAATTTCAAAATTACGCCAGTCACGAGTAGGCACAACAAACTACACATCACCACACCGATAAAAGTTCTAAGAATGCTCGGATTCGACGAACGCACCCTCTCGCGACTTCGATAAGTACGACTGCTAACTAACCCCTCCACCTCTTCCTTACTCTCAGCACCATTGCTGACTCGCGAATCCTGACGAGGGCGTCTATTTCGCTTTTTTACCTGATATTTCTTACGTCTGCGCTTCCCCATGGCGCCAGCATACCTATCAGGCGACCTAAAACGCCAGGTTTCGACGAGCATGAGTATAGGAGCATCGCCTTTGAATCAGCAGAAATCACCTGCTGATTCAACTATTGAAACCGCCCTGAATTCAGCCCTCGAGGGCGATGAGGCCGTCAACGAATTCGCGGTACTGGCGCTGGGCGTCGGACATCTCGGCCCAGGTGGCGTGCGCGTCCTGGCTCATGGCCTTGTACTCCGCGTCGCCGAGATCCATGACGGACTCGATGGCGTCAGCGATCTGCTCGGCGGTGGTCTCCACCGGGATGAGTCGGCCGTTCTCGCGGTCGTGGACGATCTCCCCGGTTCCCCCGGCGGCCGTGGCCACGACCGGCAGCCCCGCCGCCTGGGCCTCCATGACGGCCACCGGCACGCCCTCGCCGTCGGAGCAGTTGAGGAAGCAGGAGAAGTCCGTCGTCGCATAGAGCTCGCGGACCTCGGTGTTGGTCAGGTGCCCGGTGAAGGTGACCGGGGTCGAGTCGATCCGCTCCTCGGCCCGGGCCCGCATGGCGGCCAAGCGCTCGTCGTCGAACTCGCCGATATGGGTCCAGGTGACCTTCCGGCCGCGCTTCTCCAGCTCGGCGACGGCATCCACGATGAGGTGGACCCGTTTGTAGGGCGCCATGTGCGAGCAGGAGACGAGCTGGAAGGGCTCAGTCCGATTCCGCTCGTGGCGCGGTGCGGCTGGCACGCCCAGGCGGCGCACCTCGATGGTGTCCGCCTTCGGAAAGCGACGACGCAGGAAGGCGGCCGCGTACTGGGAGATCGGGTAGACCCGGTCCACGGCCCGCATGACGAAGCGGCGCGAGGGGACGTAGCCGCGCGGCGCGTCGGCCTCGTCGACGTCGTAGGCGTGCGCCCGGGAGACGACCTTGACCGGCCGCCCCCTCAGCTCGCGGCGCCGCAGCATCCCGCCCAGAGCCGCTCCGGTGAAGAACCAGTAGGAGTAGATGGTCAGGTGACCGGCCCGCTCCAGACCGAGGCCCGGCAGGAGCCGGCGCATCCTGCTGTAGGCGCTCAGGGCGATCGCCGCGAAGCGCACATCCATCCCGAAGCGCCCGAAGCTCTTCCACGGCGGCGTCTCCACCATCCGCTCCCGTCCCAGCAGGATCTGCGGGGCGCGCAGAATCGCGTGGAAGCGCCAGTCGGGCAGGCGGGAGGCCGGAAGCAGGGCACAGCGGGCGTTGGCCGGCAGCGCGCGGGTCTGACGGGCCCCCTCACTCAGGCGAACCGGGACAACGACGACCTCGTCGTAGGCGGCGCACAGCGTCTCGATCTCCTGCTCGAGGAACTCCTCCCCCACCTCGTAGGGGTAGAAGTCGGTGAGCAGGAGCAGGCTGCGCGGGCCCTGTCGGCCGCTTCGACCGGTGGACGCACCAGTCGACTCCGTCCCGGATCTGCGGGGCGTGGTGGACGTCATCTCTCGCGTTTCCTTCCGGTTCGGCGGTTCCGGTCACGATCGGGCGCTGCCGCCCGGTACCAGTGTGCCCGACGCGTCTTCAGCTCACGTCGCCTTCCGCCCCTCCGGAAGTGGCCGACGACGCGGCATCCTCCTGCCCGTCCTGGCGACTCTTGCGCTCCTCCCGGCTCTTGGACTCCTGGAAGCCACCCACGCGCTCGCCGGCGTCGAACTGCTTGGCGGCGTGATCCGCCAGAGCGGTGTTGGCCACCAGCAGTCCGGCCATCATCGCGCCCAGAACGTAGCAGGTGGCCAGCAGGTCCAGTGGGGACCAATACAGCCAGGCCAGGGGCAGCGCCGTGTAGAAGACGTTGAACCCCAGCATCCAGTCCTGGTGCTCGGTGACGATGAAGAGATTCGAGATCGGTGAGGTGATGAGCATCATGAACAGCCAGGGGGTCAGCGCGCGGGCGAAGCTCCCGGACTCGGCCCACTGCGCTCCGAACAGCAGCGGGAAGAACCACGGCGAAAGTGCGTAGATGAGCGCGAAGGGGAGGATCCCGATGAGCACCGCACGTCTAATGGTGACCCGGACCAGCGGGCGCATCTGCCCGGGCTCGATCGTGGAGAGCTTCTGGAAGAACACCCTGGCCACGGCGCCGTTGATGAGAATGAGCGGGGCATCGAGCACCCCCCACGCCATCTGGAACTGTCCCAGGGAGGCGACCGAGTAACCCGAGATGAGCAGGGCGATGCCGTTGGTCCGCAGCGCATCGCCCAGGGCGTTAGGGCCGTTGAGCAGCGGCATGCGCCGGTAGCGGCGGGCCGCCCAGCGCAGGGAGGGCGCGTCCTCGGGGAGTCGGCGCCACAGGACTCTGGCCTGGCGTCCCAGGTTGGCGAAGGCGAAGAGCTGGCCCGCCGTGTGCCCGAGCACCAGCCCGGGCATCCCTCCCATCCCCGCCACGCCGAGGATGAACTGGCCCCCGGTCAGGCCGATCTGCTGCTCGGCCTGGTTGACCGCGATCGTGCGGTAGTCGCTGTTGCGGTTGAACCAGTACTTGAACAGCTCCACGCCGGACATGAGGAAGGTGGTCAGCCCCACCAGGGGCATCCACAGGGCCACCTCGTGCCCCCACTGCCGGGCGATGACGCCGTTGAGCGGGAAGGAGGCCGCCGTGGCCATCAGCGAGACCACGGTCAGGCACACCATGCCCAGGCGGGCCACGCTCAGCGCCTCGGTCTCCCGCCTGGGCAGCATGATCGCCATGTCGTAGCGCAGCGCGGCAACCGCCACCAGGATCGAGGCCACCGAGATATAGGTGCCCAACAGCCCCATGTCATGAGGGGTGTAGACCCGGGCCAGGACGATCTTCATGAGGAAGGTGACGCCCTGGGCCACCGCCGTGCCCGTCACCAGCGTCAGAACGTGGCGCAGGAACGGCGAGGAGTCCATGACCGAGCGGACCCGGGCGAGCAGCCCCGCCACGGGCCCCGCCGGTGCGGCCGAGCGGTTCAGAGCTCGACCGTCCGGTTCTCGCTCGCCGAGGTCAGGACCGCCTCGACGACGTCGAGCGTGGCCACGCCCTCGGCCATGGTGACGTGGCGCTGGGCCACGCCGCGCACGGCGTCGCGGAAGTTCTCCTGCTCCAGGGCCAGCGGCTCGCGCTTGGGGATCGCGTAGCGGATGACGTCGCCCTCGCTGACTCCCCGGAAGGCGGCGACCTGGTCCCAGGTGGAGGCCACGGTGCCGTTGGCGTGGAAGGTGAGGTCCCCGGTGAGGGTGTCCGCCACGAAGGAGCCCTTCTCGCCGGTGACGATCGTGACGCGCTCCTTGAAGGGCGTGAGCCAGTTGACCTGGTGGCCGACGATGATGCCGCCCTCCAGCAGGCCGGTGGCCACCATCATGTCCTCGGTCTGGCGGCCGGAGCGGTGCGTGACCTGCGCGGCCACGGAGGTGTAGCGGGCGCCGGCCACCCAGGCGGTCAGGTCGATGTCGTGGGTGGCCAGGTCCTTGACGACGCCGACGTCGCTGATGCGGGCCGGGAAGGGACCCTGGCGGCGGGTGAGGACCTGGTAGACCTCGCCAAGCTCACCGGCATCGAGACGCTCGCGAAGCGCCCGCAGGGCGGGGTTGCAGCGCTCCACATAGCCCACGGCTCCCACGAGCCCGCGCTCGGCGAAAGCAGCGGCCACGCGGCGGCCGGCGGCGGCGTCGTGGGCGATGGGCTTCTCCACCATGGTGTGGACGCCTGCCTCGGCCAGGGCCAGGGCGACGTCCTCGTGGTAGACGGTGGGCACAGCCACCATGGCGGCATCGAGTCCGGCATCGATGAGGGCGTGGACGTCGGGCAGGACCGGTAGTTCACCCGCCACGCCGAAGCGGTCGCCGCCGGGGTCTGCCACGGCCACGAGCTCCATGCCCTCGGTGGCGCGGATGACCCGAGCGTGGTGGCGCCCCATGGAGCCCAGGCCGATGAGCCCCACGCGCAGGGGGATGTCGGCCGTGCCCTTGTCGGGCAGGTGGTGGGCTTCGGGAAGGCCGGTCGTCGTGGCCAGGCCGTCGAGGGCGACGTTCTCGCACATGTCAGGCACCCGCCTTGACGGTGGCGGCCACGGCCTGGCCGATGCGCTCCAGGTCGGCCTCGTCCAGGGAGGGGTGGACCGGCAGGGACAGGCACTCGCGGGCGGCCTGCTCGGTTCCGGGCAGTTCCAGGCCCTCGGCGTAGTGGGCCAGGGAGGCCAGGCGGTGGTTGGGGATCGGGTAGTAGACGCCGCTGCCCACCTGCCACTCCTCTTTCAGGGCGGTCTGGACGGCGTCGCGCTCGGCGGCCGTGGCCCCCTCCAGGCGGATCGTGTATTGGTGGTAGACGTGCGTGTAGCCCTCGGGGACATGGGGGGTGACGACGCCAGCCACGCCCGCCAGCTCGGCGTTGAGGCGCGCGGCGTTGGCTTGGCGCGTGGCGGTCCAGCCGGCCAGCTTGGTCAGCTGGACGCGGCCGACGGCGGCGGCCACGTCCGTCATGCGGTTGTTGAGGCCCACCAGCTCGTTGGCGTACTGCTGCTCCATGCCCTGGTTGCGGATGAGGCGGCAGCGGCGGGCCAGCTCGGCGTCGGCCGTGGTGATCATGCCGCCCTCGAGGCTGGTCATGTTCTTGGTGGGGTAGAAGGAGAAGGAGCCCCAGGCGCCGAAGGTGCCCACCGGTTTGCCCTCGATGGCGGCGCCGTGCGCCTGGGCGCAGTCCTCGAAGACGGCCAGGCCGTGGCGCTCGGCGATGGCCAGGATCTGGGGCATGTTGGCGGGCAGACCGTAGAGGTGGACCACCTCGATGGCCGCCGTGCGCTCGGTGATGGAGGCCTCGACGCTGGCGGGGTCGAGGGTGAAGGTCACCGGGTCGATGTCGGCGAAGACCGGCACGGCGCCGCTGATGGCCACCGAGTTGCCGGTGGCGGCGAAGGTGAAGGAGGGGACGATGACCTCCGGGGCGCCCCCGGCGCGCGCTGCCAGCCGGCTGGCCAGGGTGGCCACGTGCTGGGCCGAGGTACCGGAGTTGACGGCCACGCACTCGACGCCGTCGACGACCTGGGCGGAGAACTCCTCCTCGAAGGCCTTGACCTGGGGGCCCTGGACCACCATGCCGGAGGCCAGGACGGCATCGACGGCGTCGCGCTCCTCCTGCCCGATGATCGGCTTGGCTGCTGGGATGAACTCGCGTGACATCAGTGGGTGACCTCTCGGATGGTGGTATCGGACTCAGAGCCTGCTTCTTGGTACAGGGTCCCGGAGACGGGGCAGCGCCAGCGCGGGGCGCCATCGGGGCCGGCCTCGGCCGGGACCAGCGGCTCGCCGGCCCGCCCCACCCAGCCGATGCGGCGGGCGGGAACTCCGGCGACCAGGGCGTGGGCGGGCACGTCCTTGGTGACGACGGCGCCGGCGGCCACTGTGGCCCAGGGCCCCACACGCACCGGGGCCACGCACACGGCGCGGGCCCCGATCGAGGCGCCCTCGTCGATGGTGACCCCCACCGGCTCCCAGTCGGATGCGGACTTGAGGGTCCCGTCGGGATTGACGGCCCGGGGGAAGTGGTCGTTGGTCAGCGTGACGGCCGGGCCGATGAAGACGCCGTCGGCCAGGCGGGCCGGCTCGTAGACGAGGGCGTAGTTCTGCACCTTACAGTTGTCCCCCATGACCACGCCCTCGCCGATGTAGGCGCCGCGGCCCACGATGCAGTCCCGTCCAAGGACTGCGTGCTCACGGACCTGGGCGAGGTGCCAGATGCTGGTGCCCTCTCCGAGCGCGGCATCCTGGGAGACGTCAGCGGACGGGGCGATTCGGGTAGCCACGGCGACTCCTGTACGGACGGCCCGGGCCGCCCTGACGATCGAGTGAAACCGGTCAACCTGCTGGTTGCCGGGGCCGTGCCACTCCGGTCGCCAAGGCGACGACGGACACTGCACGACCGGGCCCATCCTAGGGGACGCACCCGCCTCAGACGACGCCCGGAGGTGGCTCGAACGAGACCTGCCCCACCAGCGAGCGGGGCTCCGGTCCCCGCAAGACGGACAGCATCCGGAACTGGCGTGCGAGAATGCAGCGGTGACTACCCCCAACGCGACACGGGCCGACGGCCCCGCCCCGGTGCCCCGGGTCACCGACACCTGGCTCGTCATCCCCCTGTACAACGAGGCGACCGTCGTGCGCGAGGTCATCTCCCAGGCCCGCGAGATCTTCCCCTACGTGGTCGCCGTCGACGACGGCTCCAAGGACGACTCCGCTCGCGAGGCCACCGCCGCGGGGGCCGTCGTCGTACGTCACCCGGTCAACCTCGGCCAGGGCGCGGCGCTGCAGACGGGCTTCGCCTACGTCCTGGAGAAGACGAACGCCGACTACATCGTCACCTTCGACGCCGATGGCCAGCACTCCGCGACCGACGCCGCCGCCATGGTCGCGGCGGCTCGCGAAGAAGGACTCGCCGTCGTCCTCGGGTCGCGTTTCCTGGAAGGCCCCTCACCGGTGGGCTGGCTCAAGAGGCTCATCCTGCGCACGGCGGCAGCGGTCAGCTCGCGCACCTCCGGCATGCGGCTGACCGATGCCCACAACGGCCTGCGAGTCATCCGCCGCGACGTCCTGGCGCGCCTGGACCTCAAACAGAACCGCATGGCGCACGCCAGCGAGATCATCCGCCAGATCGGCGCCTCCGGACTGCCCTGGCGCGAGTTCCCGGTGCACATCGTCTACACGGACTACTCCCGCTCCAAGGGCCAGTCCCTGTGGAACTCGGTCAACATCCTGGTCGACCTGCTCTTCTCCTGAGCGCTCTCGCCTGGCCACAGTACGGAAGGCACAGTCCATGATTCATCAGATCGTCACCCAGATCGCCCCGACCACGAACCGTCAGTTCTTCATTCAGGCCGCCCTCATCCTGGCGGTGACGGCCGTGGGCTGGATGATGCTGCGCACCCCCGGCGGCGCCCGCCACCAGGCCGGCCGCCGGCTGGCGACTCTGGCTTTCGTGGCCTTCGCCATCTTCACGATCGCCTTCCCCTCGGTGATGACCGCGATTGCGCACCGAGTCGGAGTCGGGCGAGGCACAGACCTGCTGCTGTACGCCATGGTCATCGCCTTCCTGGCGCAGATTCTGTCCTCCTTCCGCCGCAACGGGGCACGCGAGCGTCAGATCACACACCTGGCCCGGCGCATCGCTCTCGACAACGCCCCCGAACCGCCCGACGCGGCCAAACTCTCCCCCGAGCACGCGGCGCCCCGCCGGAAGTGAGTCCCCGTTCGGTCAGTGCCGGGAGGCGAGGATCTCGAGCTCCTCGCGCAGGCGCAGCCCGCCGCAGAGCGCCCAGCGCACAGGCGCCTGCCACGGGGCGTCGTAGACCCCGGACAGGTAGTGGCGGGCAGAGGCGTGGTGGGCGCGGATCATCTTCTCGGGGCGGGCCTTCCAGCTGGCCCCCTGCTCGTGGATGACGACGGAGTCGCGGACCTGCACGTTGAGCCATCCGGCCCGTCCGACCCGCTCTCCCAGGTCCACGTCCTCGAAGAACATGAAGTAGCCGTCGTCGAATCCCCCCAGGCGTCTCCAGGCGGCCGCCGGTAGCAGCAGGCAGGCCCCCGAGAGCCAGCCCACCGTCCGGATGCCGTCGGGGCCGCCCTGCTCGGCGGTGTGGTAGGCCGCGGAGAAGGGGTTGGTCGGCCAGACCTTGCCCAGGACGGCGTGGCCTGCGCCCTTGACCAGGGAGGGCAGGGCGCGCCCGGAGGGGTAGACGGTGCCGTCGGTGTTGAGCAGGAGCGGCCCCAGGCAGCCGGCCGTGGGATTCGCCAGACCCGCGTCGATGAGGACGTCGAGGCTGCCCGGTTCCCAGACGAGGTCGGGGTTGGCCACCACGACCCAGTCCTCCTGAAGGTCGGCGGCCGCCAGGTTGGCGCCGGCCCCGTAGCCGAGATTGGTTCCGTCGCCGACGACGCGGGCGCCGTGGCGCCGGGCGGCGGCGGTGACGACGTCGTGCTCGGTCCCGTTGTCCGCGATGACGACGGCGAGCCTGCGCGCCGTCGCCGTGGACAGGGAGGCCAGAAAGCGCTCCAGCTCTTCACCCGGGTTGAAGGCTACTGTGACGACTCGCACGCTCTGCGCGTCGGGTGCGTCAGGAGCCGGGACGCCGGTGGAGCCCGGCTCCGCCCGGCCGTCCGATTGGCCGATTTCGCCAACCGCGCAGCCAGCCCCCCTCCCCTCGGCCCGGGCGTCCACCTGAGGAGCGGAAGACTCCCCTGCCGCATTCGGAGAGCCGAGGGACGCGCTCGAAGCGCTGATGGGCGTGGGTTCCACAACATTGGTCACGGAAAGAGCCTAGCGCCGAGACCCACGTGAGAGGCTTCACCCCTCACGGGACGAATCTCATGCAACAGGTATAGGGAGACCCATATGGATCTCCCCAATGATTCCCTATCATCGCTTCCGTGCCTCAGCTCAGTAAGCCGCGCGCGCGGCACTCCTCCAAAGAACTCGGACGCCGCCTGGCCCGCCGGCTAGGGCTCAGCGTCCTGGCGGTGTTGCTCTTCGTCGTCTCCGGCGCGGGCTTCGCATGGCACAACATCCAGTCGCGGATCACCTCTTTCAAGATCGAAGGGCTCCTCACCGAGGAGGAGCGACCCGGTACCAAGCCGCCGGACAGCTATGACGGCCGCGCCGTCAATCTTCTGGTGCTGGGCACCGACTCCCGCTCCGGCGACAACAACGTGGATGGTTCCGAAGGCAGTGACGAGGTCTCCGTGGCACGCTCCGACACGGCGCTGATCATGCACATATCAGCCGACCGCAAGCGCGTCGACGCCGTCTCCATCCCCCGCGACACGCTGGTGGACATCCCTGAGTGCAAGAGCCTTGACGGCGAGACCGCCGGCGCTGAGGAGGACGGCCAGTTCAACTCCGCCTTCGCCAACGGAGCCGGCACCGGCAATGACAAGAAGGCCGTCGCATCCGGAGCCGCCTGCACCCTTAAGACCGTGGAGAAGATGACGGACATCCGCATCGACGACTTCGTCGTCGTCGACTTCAACGGACTGTCCAAGGTGGTCGACTCCTTGGGAGGAGTGCACGTACAGGTGGACGAGGCGATCGATGATCCCGACTACACCGGCATGAAGCTCGACGAGGGCTGCCAGAAGCTGGACGGACAGACCGCCCTGCAGTACGCCCGTGTCCGCCACGGCGTCGGCGACGGCTCGGACATCTCCCGTATCTCCCGTCAGCAGAAGCTCATGAACGCCATGGCGTCCAAGGCACTGTCCAGCAACCTGCTCACCCAGTCCGGCTTCCTGACCAGCACCCTGGAGACCCTCACTACCTCGGAGCACATCGGCCAGATCGGCAACCTGTCGGGCCTGGCCTACTCCGTCCAGGGCGTGGGCATGGACAAGATCAACTTCATCACCATGCCGAACGAGCAGGCAGCCGACGAGAACCGCGTCGTTCCCAGCGAGAACGCCAAGAAGGTCTGGAAGGCGATCAAGGAGGATAAGCCCATTCCGGCAGAGGCCGCGGCACCGGCGGCGACGGATGCGGGCGCCACCGCGGGCGACCAGGCCGCCTCGGAGGAAGGGCCCACCGAGTCCTCGGAGGCCGACGCGGCTACGACGCAGGCCCCGCAGACACAGGCCCCGCAGACGGGCACCTCCTCTCAGCAGCCCACCGCGAAACCAAGCGCCCAGACGTGCCCCGCCTGAGGCAGGATCGTAGGCGTGACTCCGACAGACGACTCATTCCCGCCCTCGATCACCCCCGGATCCGGTCGGGGAAGGCCTCCACTTCGGCAGCGTCCCATCGACGCGGTCAACCAGCGCAGCCGCGAACACAGAGAGGCACCCTCTAGCGAGGCCGGCACCGACCCCGCCGGTGGCGCACCGCGCCGCCCGTCTCCGCAGGTGTCCGGGCCGTCGTCGGACCCAGCCCGCCAGCCGCAGCGCCACTCGATCCTGGAGCATCGGGACAGCACCGCGAACACCTCATCACGGTCTGACCAAAGGTCCGCGTCCCAGTCGGCTCAGGCGGCTTCTCAGCAGCCTCCCTCCGTTCAGCCGCGCCAGGCGGGCGCGTCCCGAAACGGCAGTCACGCTCGGGCCGGGTCGAGCGCGGTGCCCCTGGAACCAGGGGCCGACGGGCGGAGCGCCACGGCCGAGCCCGAGCACACCCGGGCGATGCCCGCTCAACGCGGTGCCTATCCTGTAGGCGTTCAGGACCTTCAGTCCCAGGATGAGCCGGTTCCGGGCAGGCCAATGCCCGAGCCCGAGCCACCCCGCAAGCCGAAACGCCCCCGGCCGCGCTGGCGCCGGATCCTGCGCTGGACGATCATCGTCATTGTCGTCGTCCTGGCGCTCATCGCCGCCCGAGTCGCCTGGCTGTGGAATGACGTCTCCTCCCAGCTCCACCGCATCGATGCCCTGTCCGGGGCGACGGACACGCCGGGCGAGACCTGGCTCATCGTCGGGTCGGACGCGCGCGGCGGCGTCATCCAGGACGACACCGAAGGAGCCCGCGCCGACTCCGTCATGCTGCTGCACCAGGCGGCCAACGGGCAGACGAGCCTGACCTCCCTGCCGCGCGATACCTTCGTAGACATCCCCGAGTACGGGGAGAACAAGATCAACGCGGCCTACTCCTTCGGCGGCCCCAAGCTGCTGGTCCAGACCGTCGAGAAGCTCTCCGGCCTGACGGTGGACCACTACGTGGAGGTCGGCATGACCGGTGTGTCGCAGATGGTCGACGCCGTCGGCGGGGTCGATGTCTGCCTGGACTACGACGTCGCCGACGAGGACTCGGGACTGGTCTGGGACACCTCCCAGGGCCAGTGTCAGACGGTGGACGGGACGAAGGCGCTGGCCTACTCCCGGATGCGCAAGTCGGACCCGACCGGCGACGTCGGCCGTGGCCTGCGCCAGCGCGCCGTGATTTCCGCGGTGGTGTCCAAGGCGGCCTCGCCGACGACAGCCATCTCCTTCTCCCGCCAGGACGCGCTGGTCGACGCCGGCACGAACGCCCTCACTGTGGATGAGAGCGCTGGCACCATGAGCATCGCGAAAATGGTACTGGCCTTCCGCTCGGCCTCCGGCGGCGGTCTAACCGGCGCCCCGCCCATCGAGGACACGGCTTACAGCCCCGACGACGCCGACATCGGCGAGACGGTGCTGCTGCAGGACACGACCGCTCCCGACTTCTTCTCCAAGCTGCGCGACGGAAAGCTGACAGCAGCCGACTTCAACCAGTCCTGACGAATACATCGAATGCAAAGATGTGCGGGCCGGTTCCCCCCTTCCCGGGGGAACCGGCCCGCACACAGTGGTTTCGGGACCGCTCAGCCGAAGTGGGGCCGGTTGGGGTCCGCCTGCCAGGAGGTGTAGGAGGAGGCGACGATGTCATCCAGGTCGTGCTCGGCCTTCCAGCCCAGAACCTCACCGATGCGGGTGGCGTTGCCGATGAGCTGGGGCGGGTCTCCGGCGCGGCGGGCGAGCTCCTCCGGTTCCAGGTCCAGGCCTGTGGAGGCGATGACCTTGGAGACGACCTCGCGCACCGAAGCGCCCTGGCCGGTGCCGACGTTGAAGACGTGCTCGGCCATGTCCTGGCCGCTGGCCAGATAGTCCAAGGCGGCGATGTGGGCCACCGCCAAGTCCTTGACGTGGATGTAGTCGCGCACGCAGGTGCCGTCGGGGGTCGGGTAGTCGGTACCGAAGATCTTGGGGGTCTCGCCCTTGGAGAGGCGGTCGAGGACCATGGGGATGAGGTTGAGGGTGGCCATGTCGCCCAGGTCGTCCCAGCCGGCGCCGGCGACGTTGAAGTAGCGCAGACCGGCCCAGCGCAGTCCCCAGGCCTTCTCGGCGTCGGCCATCATCCACTCGCCGATGAGCTTGGTCTCGCCGTAGGGGTTGATGGGGCGGCAGTCGATGTCCTCGGGCACGACCTCCACCGGGGGCATGCCGTAGACAGCCGCCGAGGAGGAGAAGATCATCTGGTTGACGTCGGCTTTCTCCATGGCCAGCAGCATGTTCGCCAGGCCGCCCACGTTCTGCTGGTAGTACCAGGCGGGGCGCTCGACCGACTCGCCCACCTGCTTGCGGGCCGCGAAGTGGATGATGGCGGTGACGCCGCACGAGTCCATGACCTCGGCGAGGGTCTCCGGGGCCTGGCCGCTGGCGACGTCGAGCTCGACGAGGGCGGCACCCTTGACCCGCTCCGGCGTCCCGTAAGACAGGTCATCGACGACGACGACCTCCTCCCCGCGCTCGAGGAGAAGTCGGACCACATGCGCGCCGATGTAGCCGGCGCCTCCAGCAACGAGAATGCTCATGCCCTCAGTCTACACACACTCGCCCAGAAACGAACAGAAACGAACGTGAGATCAACGTGTCAGTGACTTCCTCGTCTAGGCCCCCGCATCCCCGTATGCCCGTGTACACTGGAACCACAACACCCTCCAGGCTTCTTGCTCACCAGAGCACGCCCAAATCGGGGGGTTTTGCATACCAAGAGGCTTGGAACGAAAGAGGCTCTACCCTGTTCTCGTCTCTCTTCAGTCGATCTTGTTCACCATCAGCCCGCACTCAACGTGGGCTCTGAGACTGCACAGTCTTTTAGGGAAGTACCAGCGCATCCCACTGAATGCCCTGGGAATGAAAGCCAACTGGGACGCCGACGGGTTCTGGCAAGAAGCTATCGAGGCCGGCTCGTGACATGGTCAACGACCTTCGCACACTTCGCGCGGTCGGTTGATCATCAATCCTGTAGCCGCTCGCGCAGGGCGGCGCCCTTAGCGTGGGCGACCTCGCCCAGGTCCTTCTGGAAGGCCCGCATGGCGGCGCCCAGGCGGTCGGCCTCCTGCCCCTGGCCGGACGCGAGGATGCGCACCACCAGCAGCCCGGCGTTGCGGGCCCCGCCGATGGAGACAGTGGCCACTGGGACCCCGGCCGGCATCTGGACGATGGACAACAGGGAGTCCATGCCGTCGAGGTACTTCAGCGGCACCGGCACCCCGATGACCGGCAGTTCGGTGACGGCCGCCAGCATCCCGGGCAGGTGGGCCGCTCCCCCGGCACCGGCGATGATGACTTTCAGTCCCCGCCCGGCGGCGGCGCGGCCGTAGTCGATCATCTCGGTAGGCATGCGGTGGGCGGAGACGACGTCGGCCTCGTAGGCCACACCGAATTCGTCGAGGACTTCGGCGGCCGCCCCCATAACCGGCCAGTCCGAGTCCGAGCCCATGACGATGCCGACCACCGGCCGCCCCCTGCTCGCCTTCGTTCCGCTGACTTCACTCATATGCTGACTCCCTGTCTCTGTGCACTGTTCTCTGTGCGCCGTGTGCTGCGAGCCGTGGCGCGGTGTTCCCAGCTCAGGCGCCCCCGCGCAGAATGGCGACGACGCCGCGCGCCTGCTCGACGACCTCGGCGACATCCTGATCCGGCCCGACTGTCATATTGACGTGCCCGAGCTTGCGCCCCGGGCGCCACTGCTTGCCGTAGAGGTGGATTCGGGCGTCGGGCTGGAGGGCCATGGCCCGGGTCAGGGCGTCGGCCCCCGGCTCGTGCTGGCCGCCGATGAGGTTGACCATGACGGTAGTGGGCGCCGTTGCATCGGTGGCTCCCAGCGGCAGGTCGAGAACCGCGCGAAGATGCTGGGCGAACTGGCTGGTGACGGCCCCGTCCTGGGTCCAGTGACCGGAGTTGTGGGGCCGCATCGCCAGCTCGTTGACGTACAGGCGCGTGGGTTCCCCGAAGGTCTCGACGGCGAAGAGCTCGACGGCGAACACCCCGGTGACCCCGGCGCTCTCTGCCACCGCCCGACCGATGAGCTCGGCCTCCTCAACGGCGGCCGAGTCGAGACCGGGTGCCGGGGCGAGAACCTCGGCGCACATACCGTCCTCCTGAACCGTCTGGGCCACCGGCCACACGGCCACCTTCCCGCTGGGGCTGCGAGCCAGCAGAACCGCCAGCTCGCGGGTGAAGGGGATCGCCTGCTCCACCAGAAGACTGGTCACCGCGGCCCCGCCGAGGCTGCCTCCCCCACCGGCCCCCTGGCCGTCGCTCTGACCGGCGCGGGCGAGGGCCACCGAGGCGATCCACTCGGCCGCCTCCCCCTCGCGCAGGGACTCGGCGCTGCGTACCAGCAGGACGCCATGGCCGTCGTAGCCGCCGCGTGGCGTCTTGAGTACCACGGGCCAACCATGCTCGCCGGCGAAGGTCTCCACGGCCTCGGTCATCTGCTCGGCGGTCTCCTGCTGAGGTCCGCCGACCTCGGCCCAAGCGGGCTGCGGAAGCCCGGCCTCGCCCATGGCCCGGCGCATGGCCAGTTTGTCGCGGGCGAGCATCAGGGCCTGCGGGGTGGGCTGGACGCTGATGCCCTCGGACTGGAGACGCTCCAGGAGAGCCGAGTCCTGATGCTCGTGCTCGAAGGTGAGGACCGCGGCCGGCTCCCCTCCGAGCCCCTGAGTACCGTCCCCGGCGACGACGGCGCGCACGGCCGCTTCGTCGTCGGCCGCACCGACAGGCGCATCCGGAGTCACCTGGCCGGTGGAACCGTCAGCGACCTCTATCAGTGCCCTCAGGTGAATGCCCAGGGCGCTGGCCTCCTCCTGCATCATGCGGGCCAACTGCCCGCCCCCGATCACGGCAACAATGGGTGCGCTCACACCCCAAGGCTACCCGCCCACGGCGAGACCACACCGCAGGCGGACCGCCAGACCGTAGGGTGGGGGCCGTGACGCCACCCGCCGCAGACTCCTCCACCATCCAGCAGGTACCGCAGACCTCGCACGGCCCATTGTCCGGCCTGCCCCGCCCCCTCCAGGTCCTATCCGTTTGGGCGGCGGCGAGCATCCTGACCTTCCTCATCCTGCGCCTGGGCGCCCAAGACACACCGGCCACTCCCTGGGGCGGGGCCGCACCGTCCTGGGAGGAACACATGCGCTTCTGGGACGCCGGCTGGTACAACCGGATCATCGAGGAGGGATACCCCGCCCGGCTGCCCGTCAGTGCCGACGGACGGGTCACGCAAAACACCTGGGCCTTCATGCCACTGCTGAGCGGCCTGGCCTCCCTACTGGCTTGGACCGGATGGTCCTTCTACACGCGCGCCGCGATCGTATCGATCCTGGCCTCGGCGGGCGCGGCGGGCGTGATGGACCACTGGCTCTCACCGGTGACGGGGCGACAGAACTCCTTGTGGGCAGTGGCCCTAGTGTGGTCCTCGCCGTGCGCCGCTGTCCTCCAGGTCCCCTACGCCGAGTCCCTGGGATTGGGGCTGGTGGGGCTGACGCTGTGGCAGGCGAGCCGTGGGCGGGCGCTCGCAGCGATCCCCTTCGCGGTGGCCGCCTGCTTCGCCCGGCCCGTCGGCGTTCCACTGGGAGCGGCACTGGGGCTGTGGTGGGCATGGGAGGTGGCCTGCGCCAGGGGCTGGCTCCCACCGGCCCGGTTCCCCAAACTCCTGCCGGGGCACGCGCCCCAGAGCCCGAGCGGGCGCTGGCGCCTCCTGACCCTGGCGCTGATCACATGCGCGGCTGCCCTGGCCTGGCCGGCTATCGCCTGGATGACCACGGGCCGCCAGGACGCCTACACGGCCACCGAGACCTCCTGGCGCGGCAATAGCCTGATCCCTTTCACACCATGGCTGACCCGGATGGGCGACTGGGTGGGCCCCCACCTGGGGCCGTTCCTGCTCGTCGTCGTCCTGGTGGCCGTGGCTCTGCTGCTGAGCGCCCCCGGCCTCCGTGCCCTGGGGCCCGCCGTCTGGTTCTGGTGCCTGGGCTACCTCCTCTACCTGCTGGCCTTCTTCGATCCGACGACGTCGGTGCTGCGCCTGCTGCTGCCCCTGGCCCCGGCGGGCTGGGCGCTGGCCGCCGCGGCCGGAACCACCCGACGGCGACTGGCGCTGCTGACGGTCTGTGTCGTCGGCCAGCTGGTGTGGGTCTCCTGGGTGTGGGACTTCGGCAGCGTCAGCGTTCACTGGGTTCCGTGACCGGTTTCAGCTTGCGTGACGTGACTGAGACCGACATAGGATGCCGATCATGACGCGCTCCCCCAGCATTTCCTTGACGCAGCGGCTCATCGTCCTCATCAAGGAGTTCATGCAGTTCGGCATGGTGGGCGCTGCGGCCTACGTGATCGATGCCAGCCTGTTCAACCTGTTCCAGCACGGCCCCACAGGCTTCCTCGCCGGGCACCCGAACTCCGCCCAGCTCCTGGCCTCCTCGACCGCGACTATCTTCTCCTGGCTGGCGAACCGCTACTGGACCTACCGGGGCCGCACCCGGAGGAACGTCGCCCGTGAGGCCACCCTGTTCGCCCTGGCCAACCTGGGCGGAATCGTCATCTCCCAGTTCTGCCTGCTCTTCACCCACCATGTGCTGGGACTGACCTCACCTTTGGCGGACAATATCGCAGCCTACGTCGTCGGTTTCGGACTGGGGACCGCCTTCCGGTTCGTCTTCTACCACTACATCGTTTTCACCGGTCATAAGGACCGCGACGACGACGCCGACGGCATCGGTCGTCCTGGCGGCAGTACCGGCACCGGCGGTGACGACCCTGCCGGTGACGACATCGAGTCCCGACTCCCGGCCGCAGTCCGTCCCTGAAACACGGGGGCGAGTGGGCGCGCCGAGGCGCATCGGCAGCGGAGTGCCCGATTCCACAGTCCGGAGGGGACCACTCTCACGGCACGGTTGCCGGAACGCCGCTTAGCCTTGCACGGTGACTGCCCTGACCGTCTTGGCCCCGGCACTGAACCTGCCCGCCGCCCACGCCCCGATGCTCGGCCCCGAATGGCTCGACGCCGCCAACCTCATCACAACGATCGTCAAATGGTTCGGCCCCTGGGCCATCGTCGGCGTTATGCTCGTCATCTTCGCCGAAACCGGCCTGCTCATCGGCTTCTTCCTGCCGGGCGACTCCCTGCTCTTCACCCTGGGGATGTTCGTGGGCACCGGTCACGTCGGCGTCCACATCTGGGTGGCGGCGCCCCTCGTGTTTCTGGCCGCCATCGCCGGCAACCAGACCGGCTACCTCATTGGCCGCAAGGTAGGACCCGCGATCTTCAACAAGCCCGACTCGCGCTTGTTCAAGCAGGAGTACGTGGACCGAACCTCGGCCTTTTTCGAGCGCCACGGCGGCAAGGCCGTCACCCTCGCCCAGTTCGTGCCGATCGTGCGCACCTTCACGCCCGTCATCGCCGGCGTGGGCAAGATGCACTACCGCCACTTCATCACCTTCAACGTCCTGGGCGCCGCCTTCTGGGCCTTCGGCATCACCTGGCTGGGCTACTTCCTGGGTTCCTTCCAGTGGATCCGGGAGAACATCGACGCCATGATCCTGGTGATCGTCTTCATCTCGGTCGCGCCGATGCTCGCTTCCGCCATCTCGAAGTTCATCAGGGCCCGTCGTCAGAAGTCCTGACGACCCCACTCCTCCCGCCCCCTCCACCGCGGACGCGTCTTAGGACCGTGGACTGTCCCGCAAGGCCAGTCTTCGAGGCCTTATGGCGCGTCCGCGCATTGCGCGAGCGGTCAGAACCGACGGCGTCGGCCCACGGAGACCAGCGCCCCTTGCGGCAGGACGTTGTTGGGGTCCAGGGACTTGGGGACGGCGTTGAGCAGGATGGAGAAGACGGCCGGACTGCGCTGGGACAACTCGATGCGGCCACCGTCAGCCTCGACGAGGTCCTTGGCCAGTGCCAGGCCCACGCCGGTGGAACCGTAGCCGGAGACGTGCCGCTCGAAAACATGCGGGGCGATGTCCTCCGCCACGCCCTCGCCCTCGTCGGCGATATCGATGAAGACGGCGTGACCGCCGTTGGCGCTGCGCACGCTCACCGAGGTCGTCCCGGCCCCGTAACGCAGGGAGTTCTCGACGACGGTAGCCAGCACCTGGGCCAGGGAGCCGGGTGTGGCCAGGACCGGGTGGCTGATCTCGTCGCGGAAGGTGATGGTGCGCCCGGCCTGCTCGAAGGCAGGCTCCCACTCCTCGCGCTGCTGAGCGAAGATATCCTTAAGGTGAAGGGCCTCGGTCGTTCCGCCACCGGTCCGGCGTGAGACCTTGAGCAGGTCCTCGACGACGCCGGTGAGCCGCTCGACCTGCTCCAGGCAGGCGTGGGCCTCGGCTCTCACCTCATCCTCACTGGCGAGCAGCCCGATCTCCTCCAGACGCAGGGACAGGCTGGTCAATGGCGTGCGCAGCTGGTGCGAGGCATCGGAGGCGAACTGGCGCTCGGCGGCAATCCGCCCGGCCACGCGCTCGGCCGAGCGTACGAGCTCGGCCTGGACCAGGTCGATCTCCTCGATCCCCGAGGAGCGCAGCCGCGGGCGGACCTGACCGCTGCCGAGCTGCTCGGCCTCGGCGGCCAGGTAGATGAGGGGCGCAGAGATGCGCCTGGCCGCCCGGGAGGCCACGACGGAGGCCGCCGTGAGCGCGGTTCCGGTGAGCACCAGGACCGTAAGGATAACCGTGCCGATGATGGTGACCCGGTTCTCGCCCCCGGCGGTGCGCAGCGCGCTGGCGATCCAGGCGCCCCCTAGTGGCAGTCCCAGCAGGAGGATTGCCACTGACACCGCTGCCATCGTCATCGTCATGGCGTAGCGGCGCATGGCTGTCCTCCTTCAGACACGATCAGGTGTCCGGGGCGGCTCCCTTGTTCGGCGGCATCCGGGATTCCGCCCCGGTCAATGGCTCATCAGCGGCTCAGCCGACGGCCAGGTGGTAGCCGTCCTCCTGGGCCAGCAGAAGCGCGGGCCGCTCCTCGTCGTCGCCGAGCTTGCGGCGCAGCCAGGTGGCGTGCATCTGAAGGGTCTGGGGGCTCCCGGTGGGATCCTCGCCCCAGACCTCCTTGAGGATGTCCTCCCCGGAGGCGACGTCTCCCCCGGCGCGCACCAGGACGCGCAGCAGCTCGAACTCGCGAGTCGTCAGCTGCAGCTCCCGTGAGCCGACGAAGGCCCTGTGGGCGGCGACGTCGACCCGAATCTCCCCAAAGCTCAACTCGTCCTCCGTGGCCTCACCCGAGGCGCGACGCACCTGCGCCCGCACCCTGGCCAGCAGCTCGGCCAAACGGAACGGCTTGGTGACATAGTCATCGGCTCCGGCATCCAGGCCGACGACGAGGTCGGAGTCCTCGCTGCGTGCGGTGAGCATGAGGATCGGGATGGTCAGGCCCTGAGCGCGCACCTGACGGGCCACGTCCAGACCGTCGATATCTGGCAGGCCGAGGTCCAGGACGATGATGTCGGCGGCCGAAACCTCCTCGAGGGCACCTTTACCGGTGCCGTGAGTGAGAACCTCATAGCCCTCGCGCCCGAAGGCGCGGGCAAGGGGCTCGGAGATGGCAGGGTCGTCTTCGACGAGCAGAACAGTTGTCACATCCGCGATGTTAGGCGACGATGCACCCGCCCGCCATCGTCCCAGGGGCGGAGAAGATACCTGGACGTGACCAGCACCAAGGCGGCGAGCCTGCCGCTCCTCGACAAGCAGAACGGGTTTCTCAGGAGATACAGCGGCAAACCGCGATCCGAGCGTGACCCCTCAACAGATCGGCGATCACTGGATAACGAGATGATAACGGAGGCTTCGGGACACTCGGCTCGTCTCAGGACCGGGTCGGCGAGATCCTTTCCAGGGACCAGGGGATGATCTGCCCGAGCCCTTTGGCCACGACCTCATGGCACTGCCCCACCCGGTACCTGCCGGCCTGCGGCGAATGGAGAATGGCCATAGCGGTCGCCTCGTCCAGGCGGATACCGCCTGGCTCGGCCGTGTCCACGAGCCGTGACGCCAGATTGACGGTGGGCCCGAACACATCCCCGGAGCGGGAGATGACCCGCCCCTCGACGAGGCTGGCCCGGACCCGGATGGCGTCGGGACCCTTCTGGAGCTCGTCGACCAGGGCGGTGACGACGTCGGCGGCGATCAGCAGGTCGTCGGAGATGTACATGACGGCATCGCCGATCGTCTTGACCACACGCGCGCCCCGCGAGGTGATGACGTCGCGGGCCGTGTTCTCGAAGCCCTCGAGCATGTGGGTCAGGGCCGCCTTGCTCATGCCCTGGGCCCGCTGGGTGAAGGAGACGATGTCGACGAATCCCAGGGATCGGATGAGCGGATAGAGGTCGGGGCCGGTGTCCTCGCGTCCCCGGGCAGAGACTTCCGCATCGGTACGTCCCAGGATGGAGGCCATATGACGGCGCCATACATAGGTCAGTTGCCGGGACAGGAGGTCCACCAGGCCGTCGATACGATCCAGGGCGACCAGCCGCGCCGAGGTGTCATCCAGGTCGAGACGCTCACCGAGATCGGTGACGAAGGTCTCCAACTCCCACAGGACCAGACGGTCCATCGTATAGGACTGGGCCCTCAGAAGCTCGAGCACACTGGCCGAGGCCAGTGCGGAGTCGCAGGTCTCACCGAGCAGCGTCGCAGTGTCCCGCAGCGCATCAACATCCTGCTGAGTGAAGTGGACCGCATCCGGCTCGACATCGGCGAACCCCATGGCCCGCCAGAACTTCCGCGCCATCTCCAGGCTGGTTCCGGCCCGCTGGGCCACCTCGCTCAGGGTGAGGCTGGGGACCTCCCCCAGCAGCAGGTGCTCATGCCCCGCCAGGGTGTCCCGTCCCTTGGGGTCGACCCCGACGGAGGCCCTGCCCTTCACACGTCGGGAGCCCCCGTGAGCCTCCTGCTGAGCGCCTCCCCGAACCTCCTGCGGGTCCGACGTGCGCCCTTTACTCGCTTGGCTGTCTAATATCACCCAGCCAGAGTAGCGCAGATCACACGAGGATGCTCATCGGGAGATTCATTACCCGGAACAGCACCTGTCCACGACCCATCGGGGTCATTCCTCGACGCGCACCAGGGTCACGTCACCGGCGCGGACCTCGATATCACCGCCCTGGTCGCGCAGCACCAGGGCGGGGGTGACGTCGACGGCCAGCCCGTCGAGCTCGCCTCCGGGCGCCTGGACGCTGACCCGCTGCCCCAGGGTGGTCAGGGCTGCGCGCAACTCGCCCCCGAGGACTCCCTCCCCGGCGTCGACATCGCCGTCCACCGCCTCCCACTGCTCCAGGCGCCTGACCAGCTGATGGCCGATCACTTCGAGAATGGCCTCTGCGGCATCGGCGTCCGCATCAAACGCACCGAGTGTGCGCAAGGAGCCCGCCCATGCCACCGGCAGGTCATCGGCCTCCTGAGCGATGTTGACGCCGATGCCGAGGACGACCACGGGCGCCTGATCGCGGGAGGCGGGAACCTCCTCGGATGCCGATCGCCGAGCGGCAGGGACCTCGGAGGGATCCTGGGTGATGAGCTCGCTGAGAACTCCGGCGATCTTGCGGAATCCGGCCCAGCCGGGTATAGCGTCAACGGTCGACGGATCCTTAGGCTCGGCAACGACATCGTTGGGCCACTTGGTGCCCAGCCGCCACTCGAGCTCCTCGACGAAGGGCGCCAGGGCGTCTCGGACCGCCAACCCGGCCAACAGCGGCAGCCAGGCCAGTCGCTCGGCCGGAACGAGGGGACGCAGGACCACGGAGACCAGGAGCGCGCCGTCGTCCGGAGTGATCCAAGAATGGCCGGATCGCCCCCTGCCGGCGGTCTGGCGCAGTGCGCGCAGGGCGGACAGGTGCGGCCAGGAACTCGCTTCGGGCCCCGTCAAGGCATCGCGCAGATCATCCTGGGTGGAACCGGTGACGGGGACGGTGACAAGACGCTCGAAAGGGCTGCTACCTGAACTCATGAAACGAGCCTAATCGCCGAAACCGTATAGGGTGACAACGTGATTCTCCTGGCTTCACGATCCTCCGGCCGCTTGTCGACCCTGAGGGCCGCCGGTATCGAGCCGTTGGTGCGAGCCTCCTCGGTCGATGAGGAAGCCGTGCTCCACGAGCTGGCCGATCGACGCCGGGCGACGGGTTTGCCCGCTCCGAGCGCCGCCGAGCAGGTGCAGGCCCTGGCCCGGGCGAAGGCACTCGACGTAGCAGCGGACATCGACCCGCAGGAGGTCGAGGTGGTCGTGGGTTGCGACTCCATGCTGGAGATCGACGGCCGGGTCGTCGGCAAGCCCACCGATGCTAAAGACGCCCGCGAGCGCTGGCGAGTGATGAGCGGGGGCACCGGCACCCTGTATACAGGGCACTTCCTGGTGCGCACCACCGATGAGGCCATCGCCGAGGGGGTCAGTTCGGCCACTGTCCGCTTCGGCTCTCCCTCTCGGGACGAGATCGAGGCATACATTGCCAGCGGCGAACCGCTGTGGTGCGCGGGCGCCTTCACCATCGATGGCCTGGGTGGCGCCTTCATCGAGGGGATCGACGGCGATCCGCACGGGGTCGTCGGCATCTCCCTGCCGCTACTGCGCCGGCTCCTGGCTGATCTGGGAGTGCGCTGGACAGACCTGTGGGCGCCGTCGGCCGGTCGCGGAACCGACTGACGACGCCCACCGGATCGCAAGACAGTCAATGAGGAGAGCGTCAGGACGCTGAGGAGGTCGACGACGCTGAGGGCGCAGCGGAGTCCGGGGCCTGCGCGATGACCTTCATGAGCTCGGCCATGGCGACTTGCTGCTCACGGCTGAGACGGTCGATGACGTGGCGGCGCACGCCGTCGAGGTGCACCGGCGCGGCCTCGCGCAGGAAGTCGACCCCGGCCCGGGTCAGCATGCAGTTGACGCCGCGGCGGTCCGAGTCGCAGGACGCGCGCTCGACGTATCCCACGTTCTCCAGACGTCGAACGGTGTGGGTCAGGCGGGAGCGGGAGTGGGAGACGTGCTCGGCGAGGGTCGACATGCGCAGGGTCTGATCGGGCGCCTCGGACAGGCGCACTAGGATTTCGTACTCGTGCATGGAGATGCCGCAGCCCGCTTCGAGCTCGCGGTTGAGGCGGGCGGTGACGGAGGTGGATGCTGCCAGGAAGGAGCGCCAGGCATCCATCTCGATCTCATCGAGCCGGTGGAAGCCCTCCTGCTGCTCCAAGAACTCTTCCTGACCGCAGGTGCCGGCTGACATCTGGCCGAGCCCGGCCCGGCCTGCCGCCCCGGCAAACTCCTGACTGTAGGTGGCTTCGACAGCCTCCTGGTCGCTCTGAGTCCACTTCATCTCGACGTCCTCGGTGTAGGCCGTCGGCTTCACCATCGTCCGTTCTGCGGTAATCACCTTATCGACTCCTCTCAGCACCGACCCGGACGGGTCGAGAACCCTTTAGCGCTCACTTGCCATCTGCCTTTGGCTTTCACACAAGTGCAACTCCACTTCTTTTTTATCACACCCGGTCAGACCGTCAGCACTTCAGTACAGTCACTCAGAACATCCAACAACCGCGAGAACACCATCCACAACACTGATCTTTGCTTGAAATGACGCGGATCGAGCTGAGCTCCGTCCACTTCGGAAAGGAATTCGAACACTGTCTTCATGTCACCCTGACATCCATCAGATTGACATTCGAATTACCTACCTTTGTCACGTCATCATCCCCACTGACCGATGATCGAAGGAGGTTAACAATTCGCCTCCACCTTCTCATCTCGTCGCCACCAAGACAACAGTGAATCGCCGTCAGAATTTCCTCCAGCAGGTAATCATTTTTCCCTCACGGGGCGATAGGGCATCGATCAGCGCCTGCGGCCACTCCGGCATCCAGTGCCGGGAGGGCTTCGTCACCGGCGCCGCAGGATGAGGCGCCCGCCCTGGGCGATGTCACCGCTACCGGGATCGACAACGAGCGTCGTCCACGCCTCTCCTCCATACAGACAGTGCGCAGGTACATCGGCAGCACCAATGAATCTCAGGCGAATCTGCTGGTGGGGCGAAGGTCGGGCAACCGCGAGGCTGAGCGCACCAAGCAGGAGGCCGTGCGCCACGACGTCGCCGGGACCGGCTTCCAGGCCGAGCTCGGCAGCCCTGCCGGGCAGGAGATGGATCGCGTTGCGGTCCCCGCTCGCCTCCGCCCAGGCGACGACGTCGTCATAGGCGAGCCGGTAGATCCCGCCATCGGATGGCGGATCAAATCCGGCTCTAGACTCCGTGATTTTCCTCGGTTTCCTCGCCGCCGGTTGATCGGCCGGGCCGCGGCGGGCGAGCTCGTGGGTGACCCTCCAGCGCCGTCCGACGCCCTGTACTTCAGCGGTCACCCGGATGAGCTCCCAGCCCGTGCGGACGGTCCGCTGGACCGACAGCCCCTCAGGGCGCCGGGAGCTCCCCGGAGCCCCGTCACCTGCACCGCTCGGACTCATGAGACAGCGACGGTGCAGCAGACCATTCCAGGCGGCGGTCCCGCCCTGGGCCCGCAGACGCCCCTGGAATCGCTGCATGGCCTGGACAGGAGGAAGCGACAGTGCGGCGCCCCTCAGCGCAAGACGGCGGAGCTGCCTCTGAGACAGCCCGGACGATCCCGTCTCGAGAACCCCGGCGAGGACCGCTGCAAGCCGCTCGACGTCGTTGTCCCAGGGGCTGAGGCCGTTCACGTCACCGATGCTAGGCGGCATCCGCCTCAGAGACGACGATGCCCCGCCGACATCATGTCGACGGGGCTTGATCTGAGGCCGCAGGTGACCGCGACCAGAGCCGGAACGCTCTGCTCAGCGGGTCTCGCGGTGCTCGGTGTGCTTACCGCAGCGAGCGCAGAACTTGGCGATGCTGAGACGGTCGGGGGTGTTCCGACGGTTCTTCT
>ERZ773075.49-NODE-49-length-110954-cov-108.507_pt1 | contig 110954 bp, 93 predicted proteins | sample MGYA00580614_ERZ773075 | MGnify/ENA primary metagenome ERZ773075 (study PRJEB29015, sample SAMEA2738021) | human oral metagenome | biome: human oral; feature: human-associated habitat; material: dental | place: China | collected 2043 ...
ACCCACAACACTCCGATTTTGAGTCGGATGCCTCTGCCAATTGGGCTACGGAGGCACGCCGCCCGCTCTGCGGGGGCGCCATCAGCGAGATCATACTAGGATCACAGCCGTGAGCAATGAGTCCAGCACCACCAGGTCCCGCCGGGTGCTCGTCGCTGAGGACGAGACCCTCATCCGACTCGACATCGTCGAGACCCTCACCGACGCAGGATATGAGATCGTCGCCGAGGCTGCAGATGGGGAGGAGGCCGTCCGCCTGGCGGATGAGCACGCCCCTGACCTGTGCGTTCTCGACGTTAAGATGCCGGTCACCGACGGCATCACGGCGGCGGAGAGGATTCTTGAGAAGCACAACTGCGCCGTCGTCATGCTGACGGCCTTCTCACAGACCGAGCTCGTGGAACGGGCCAGCGCCGCTGGCGCCATGGCCTACGTGGTCAAACCCTTCACTCCGGCGGACCTCATTCCGGCACTTGAGGTCGCCATGTCTCGACATGAGGAGATCCTCTCGCTGGAGAGTGAGATTTCCGACCTCACCGACCGCTTCGAGACCCGCAAGCGCGTTGACCGGGCCAAGGGCTTGCTCATGGAGCGTATGGGATTGAGTGAGCCGGAGGCTTTCCGATGGTTGCAGAAGACCTCCATGAACCGGCGCCTGACCATGCGTGAGGTGGCCGACGCCGTTATCGAGCAGGTCGGTGCCGCCAAGAAGGACTGAATGCGTCCGTCCCGGTGTGTCAGGTGAGCAGGCTGCGAAGCGTCCCCACAGCGATTGTCCGCTCGTCTTCGTCAGTCACCGTTACCTGGTAGACCACGGTACGACGTCCGCGGTGCAGGGGGGTGGCCGTGGCCTTCACCCAGCCTCGGGTCACGGATCGCAGATGGCTGACCGTTAGCTCCGCCCCGACCGGGATCGCGCCGTCGGCCGCCGCACGTGCTGCTACGGAGGCGGCCGTCTCGATGAGCGCAGCAGTGGCACCGCCGTGAAGTATCCCTACGACCTGGCGAGCTCCCTCGACGGGCATCCGAACCTCGGTCCTGTCCGCGTCACGGGTGACGACCTCCATCCCGAGCGTCTCCATGAGTGTCCCCTCCTCGCTGTCCTCCAGCACCGCGTGCAGTGCGGAGGAGGCGGAGACGGCCGAGCCGGCGGGACGAGGATCCGGGTACGGGCGCCGGGCCGGGTCCGGAAAGGCCACGGCCGCCGCACTCGCCCCGGAGTAGGAGGCCGCAGTGACACGGCCCACGGGCCCCAGCGGGCCCACGATCGCAGGCGAGTTGGAGGAGTCGGCGGACCCGATCGTTTCCGCCGGGGACTCGGCGGAAACGGAATCATCAGGCCTGCTGGACTTCAACGAACCGGAGGGGGCAAGAGGCGTGGAGGACGCGGAAGGGGCCGGTGAGCCGGGAAAAGCCTGGGAGTCGAAGGTCTCTCCTCCGGATGCGGCAGAGCGGGGCGAGTCGGACTGTTGAGGGCTCATGGGCCTAGGCTGGCACGGTGAGCACCACCGCGACCAGCCCTGCGACGAGCCCAACACCTCAGAACCCCTCGGACCCAGTTCCCGGACGCCTCCTTCTTGTCGACGGTCACTCCATGGCCTTCCGCGCGTTCTACGCGCTACCGGTGGACAAGTTCACGACGTCCACCGGACAGTCCACCAACGCCGTCCACGGCTTCGTCTCCATGTTCCTCTCGCTGATGGAGAACGAGCGACCCACGCACGTCGCGGTCGCCTTCGACCTGCCAGGCGGCACCTTCCGCACCGAGGAGTACCCCGAGTACAAGGGAACCCGTGACGAGGCTCCCCAGCCCTTCATCGGACAGGTCGAGCTCATCCAGGAGGTCCTGGACGCCATGGGTGTGAAGGTCTTGACGGCCCCGGGCTACGAGGCGGACGACATTCTGGCCACTGCGGCCGCTTCGGCGCAGGGCGAGGGAATGGAGGTCCTCATCTGCTCCGGAGACCGGGACTCCTTCCAGACCGTCACCAATCAGTGCACCGTGCTCTACCCGGTCAAAGGAGTCTCGAAGCTGCGTCGTACGACGCCGGAGAAGATCGAGGAACGCTACGGGGTGACACCCGAGCGCTACCCCGAGCTCGCCGCCCTGGTCGGTGAGAGCAGTGACAACCTTCCCGGGGTGCCGGGCGTGGGCCCCAAGACCGCGGCCAAGTGGCTGAACCTCTATGACGGCCTCGACGGAGTCATCGCCCACGCCGACCAGATCAAGGGCAAGGTCGGGCAGTCCCTGCGCGACCATCTCGACGATGTGCTGCGCAACCGCCGTCTCAACCGCCTGCTCACCGACCTGGACCTGGGGGTCGCTCCCGGGGCCGATCTGCGCGTCTTGGGGGCCGACCGCACCTGCCTGGCGCGCGTCTTCGAGGCTTTGGAGTTCCGCACTCTGCATCAGCGGGCACTGCGCATCCTGACCTTCACCGACACCGCCGATCACGCGGAAGCCGCTGCAGGGCAGGAGTCCGGGTCGCTGGGGGCGCTGAACGACTTGGAGATCGTCTCGCTCGGTCACGATCTTTCAGCGGGGAATCTGTCCCAGTGGTTGGATGCCCACCTGTCGACGTCCGGCGGGCACTGCCTGCTGGGAGTCGACGTCGTTGGAGTCCTCAAGCCCGTGGAGGGCGATGCCGCGCTCGTCTCGCTGTCCGACGGCGCCCATGCGGTTACGATCGATCTCGCCGAGATCCTGCCCGAGGACGAGGCAGCCCTGGCCAGGGTCCTGGCTGACGTCGACCGGCCCAAGGTGGTCGCCGACGCCAAGGGCAGCTGGCACGCTCTGACCGCCCGGGGACTGAGGCTGGACGGCGTTGTCGCAGACCCGTCACTGGCCGGATATCTGTGCCGGCCCGAGCAACGCAGCTACGACGTCGACACTCTCGCCCAGCGCTGGCTCGGAATCGACCTTGCAGCCATCGGCGAGGAGAAGACGGACACGCGCGACGATCGGAGCGAGTCCCAGAGCGCCTTCGACCTGGAGGCCCTCGCCTCTGACGCCGTGCCCGTCGCCCACCTGGCCAGTGCTCGCCGGGCCGCCGTCCTGCTCCCTCTGCAGTCCGTGCTGGACGAGCAGATGGCGGCCCGCGACGCCGTGGGGCTGTTCACCGATCTGGAGATGCCCGTGGCAGCGAGCCTCACCGTCATGGAGAACGCGGGTATCGCCGTCGACGACGCCGTACTCGCGGCTCGCGAGACCGAGCTCGATGCCCGCGTGACTCACGCCGCCGAGGGCGCCTACGCCGCAGCCGGGCGCGAGCTCAACCTCTCCAGCCCCAAACAGCTCCAGATCGTCCTGTTCGACGAGCTGAAGATGCCCAAGACCCGCAGGACGAAGACCGGCTACACCACCGACGCCGATGCCCTGGCCGGGCTGTACGCCAAGACCTCCCATCCCTTCCTGGAGAACCTCCTCGAGCACCGCGACGCCATCAAGTTGAGGCAGACGGTTGAGGGACTGCGCAAGGCGATCCGGGCCGACGGGCGCATCCACACCACCTTCCAACAGACCATCGCCGCCACGGGGCGCCTGTCGTCCACCGACCCCAACCTGCAAAACATCCCGGCCCGCAACGAGGAGGGAATGCGCATCCGCGAGGCATTCACCGTCGGCGATGGCTACGAGTGCCTTATGACGGCGGACTACTCACAGATCGAGATGCGCATCATGGCGCATCTGTCCGGCGATCGCGCGCTGATCGAGGCTTTCCGCAGCGGAGAAGACCTGCACCGCTATGTCGCCGCCCTCGTCCATGGCATCGAGGTCGACGACGTCACCGCCCAGCAGCGCAGCCACGTCAAGGCCATGAGCTACGGACTGGCCTACGGCCTGTCCACCTTCGGACTCGCCCGTCAGCTCGGCATCGACAACGCCGAGGCCGCCGACCTGAGGAACGCCTACTTCGCCAGGTTCGGGCGGGTTCACGACTATCTGGAGTCCGTGGTGGAGCAGGCGCGTCGCGATGGCTACACCCAGACGATGTTCGGCCGTCGCCGCTACCTGCCCGACCTCACCAGCGACAACCGTCAGCGTCGTGAGATGGCCGAGCGGGCGGCCCTCAACGCCCCCATCCAGGGCAGCGCGGCCGACATCGTCAAAAAAGCCATGATCGACGTCGACCGCGCGCTCAACGAGCAGGGGCTCACCAGCCGCATCCTCCTTCAGATCCACGACGAACTCCTGGTTGAGGTCGCGCCCGGGGAAACTGGATCCGTCGAAGCCCTCCTTGAGGATCAGATGGGCGGGGCGGCCGAGCTCTCGGTCCCCCTGGACGTCGCCGTCGGGCGGGGGCGCACCTGGCGCGAGGCCGCCCACTAGAACCTCCTCGAAGTCGTCGATCCGCCCTGAATAACTCGTTGATATGCGAAAGAGATCGTCGCGTCATCCTTTCGATACGCAGTTGTCAGACGACGTGATCGATTGCACGTACTTACGGGATAATGCTTGAGGATCGTCTAGTTACGGATTCGTCACGTGCTGCTAAGGTTCACTCGTGCGCTCCTGGGCGTCTCCTATGAGAGTAATCCAACCAGGGTGATGAATTGGTCCGGGCCGGTTCGCATCGCTGGGGAGCACGCAGTCTCTATCAACCCGATCCAACTATCCGCATTCGGAGCATCCACTCAATGACAACCACTACGCCCAGCCCCGCCCCGGTCGCCGTCAACGACATCGGCTCGACCGAGGAGATCCTCGCCGCCGTTGACGAGACCATCAAGTACTTCGATGACGGCGACATCGTCGAGGGCACTGTTGTCAAGGTCGACCGCGATGAGGTCCTCCTCGACATCGGCTACAAGACCGAAGGCGTCATCCTCGCTCGCGAGCTGTCTATCAAGCACGACGTCGACCCCGACGAGATCGTCTCCGTGGGAGACGAGATCGAGGCTCTTGTCCTGCAGAAGGAGGACAAGGAGGGCCGTCTGCTCCTGAGCAAGAAGCGCGCGCAGTATGAGCGCGCCTGGGGCACCATCGAGCGTATCAAGGAGGAGGACGGCGTCGTCACCGGCTCCGTCATCGAGGTTGTCAAGGGTGGTCTCATCCTGGATATCGGCCTGCGCGGCTTCCTCCCGGCCTCCCTGGTGGAGATGCGTCGTGTACGCGATCTCCAGCCCTACGTCGGCCGCGAGCTCGAGGCGAAGATCATCGAGCTGGACAAGAACCGCAACAACGTAGTCCTCTCCCGCCGCGCTTGGCTCGAGCAGACCCAGTCCGAGGTCCGCACCAACTTCCTCCAGACCCTCCAGAAGGGTCAGGTCCGCTCCGGTGTCGTTTCCTCCATCGTCAACTTCGGTGCCTTCGTGGATCTGGGCGGCGTCGACGGCCTGGTCCACGTCTCCGAGCTGTCCTGGAAGCACATCGACCACCCCTCCGAGGTCGTCGAGGTCGGCAACGAGGTCACGGTCGAGGTCCTGGACGTCGACTTCGACCGCGAGCGCGTCTCCCTGTCGCTCAAGGCGACCCAGGAGGACCCGTGGCAGGCCTTCGCCCGCACCCACGCCATCGGTCAGGTCGTTCCCGGCAAGGTCACCAAGCTGGTTCCCTTCGGAGCCTTCGTTCGTGTCGAGGACGGCATTGAGGGCCTGGTCCACATCTCCGAGCTGGCTCAGCGTCACGTCGAGGTGCCCGAGCAGGTGGCCAAGGTCGGTGACGAGGTCTTCGTCAAGGTCATCGATATCGATCTGGAGCGTCGCCGTATCTCCCTGTCGCTGAAGCAGGCCAACGAGGGCGTCGACCCGGCCTCCGAGGACTTCGACCCCAGCCTCTACGGCATGGCGGCCGAGTACGACGAGCAGGGCAACTACAAGTACCCCGAGGGCTTCGACCCGGAGACCAACGAGTGGCTCGAGGGATACGACGCCCAGCGCGAGGCGTGGGAGGCCGAGTACGCGGCGGCTCACGCCCGTTGGGAGGCCCACAAGGCTCAGGTCGCCAAGGCTCTGGAGGAGGAGCAGGAGTCCGGTGCGCCGGCGGCCCCCGCGGGCAACGCCTCCTACTCCTCGGCTCCGTCGGAGGCCTCCGGCACGTTGGCCTCCGATGAGGCCCTGGCCGCCCTGCGCGAGAAGCTCACCGGCAACTGAGCAACTGTATTGCGTCACTGATCAGTGGCATCCTTTGAGGGTCTCCGCCTGCGGTGCAGGCGGAGACCCTCAGGTGCTGGTGTCTTCTCCCCATCGCCCGGATAATGCCGCCGTGCGAGGCTGGGAACGGGGCTGATGCTCCCTGCTCCCCGGAGCAGGACGATTCGTACGCGACGACCGATGGAGACGGATATGAGCTGTTGGGACGACATTGCCCGTGCTCTGGAGGATGTCGACCCCGTCTGCCCCAGTCGTGCCGGCACTGCGGCCCTGTGGAAGACGATCACGGCTGACGCCCCCGGAGGGCCAGATCCGAAAGGGGCGCCCGATCAGGTGGTGCGGGCACTGTCCGCTGTCGATCGGGCGTGGCTGGTCCAGCTGGGCCAGGACCCGGATACGAGCAAGGAACAGCTGGAACAGGCGATCTCCTTGTGCCAGAACCTCAGGGCGGCCCACGGCTACTCGACGCTCCCGCTGCGCTACGCGAGGGTGGAGCTCTCCGCTGTCCTCGGCCAAAGAGACGAGGCTCTCGAACAGCTCCGCGAGGCGAGACTGTTCTCTTTCGGTAAGACTGATACCGGTGCGGTGCTGGCAACCGCTCGTATGCACGACGACTACTCCGGCGTCATCAACACCACGACCGCAGCGCCGAACCGTGTCGACGTCGACCCGGTGGAGACCGCGCAGGGGCTGGGTGCGGTCCTGGTTCCCTATCTGGCTCACAAACGACTAGTGGAGGCCGAGGATGCGTTCGCCTCCCTGAGCCAGCTCCACCTGCCCGATGCAGCCTTGCTTCTGTCCTTCGGCGACAGGCTCGAGTACCTCGGCCTGTCATCCCAGTGGCAGCGAGCCATCGCGCTCATGCGCCACACCAACTTGAAGGGCGCGTCCGAGGCGTCTGCCTGGCGACTGATGAACACCGCCGTCGGACTGGCCCTCGTCATGAGGGAGGCGAACAGGGCCGACTACGGCAATCGTGCCCTGGGCACCTCGTTGACCTGGAAGACCCCTTGGGGGGATCTGGAGCTGACAGCTTGGGACACGGTCGCCCACGCCTACGACGTCATCACCAGCTTCGCTCGTGGCATTGCCGTTCGATTCGATACCCGTAACGGCAACAACGGTGTCTCGTACCGGATCGAGATGAGGATGGCTGCGGAGGCAGCGGGTCTGGCCAGCAGATCCTATGGGACGGTGACGAGTGCCGTCCCGGCCGACCGTTCCCGGCTGCGCAACCAGGGAGCTCTGCTCAAGGAGGTCCGCGAGCTGCTCACCCTGTCGCGCGGCTACGGCATGGAATCGGTACGCCAACGAGCCATGTCGACGGCGGAGACCGTGAGCGCCTCGCTATCCGATGTCGTGGACGACTCCGCCCTGGAGCTGGTCGTCGATCTCCGCCTCGCCTTCGGCCGGCTCCTGGCAGCACTGGGCGCCAACGAGCGGGCGGAGAAGGAGCACCTCGACACGGCGGAGCTGAGCCTGAGCCAGGGATGGACGGAAACTTCCTGCGCTGCACTGGCCCTGGCGTCGCACGCCGCCCAGGCGCGCGGCGACAACGCCGCCAGCCGCCGCGCGTGGCAGCAGTGCCTGGAGGCGATGACCACCTGGCCGATGAACCGTCCAGGGGAGCGCTGCGGGATACTTGTCGACGCCGTCGGCGATCCTCTCATTGCGGTGCAGGTTCTCTCCGCACTGGCGGAGGTCCTGGTTGAGGGGGTCGAGGAGGACAACTCGCGAGCGCCGATCGTCCGAGAGATCATTTCGCGGGCATCGACCCAGGTCTCCCGTTGCGTGCGTCCCCCGCGCCGGGCGGCAGAGGCGCTGGCGCGGGTCGAGGAACGCATCGCACCCTACGGGCGGGGCCGAGGAGGGAGAAGGCGCCCGGGCTCTTCCACGACGATCAAGGCCGGAGACCAGGACGTCTCGGCGCCCGTCTGAACGTCCCGGCCGCATTCGCCGCCACGGGCGCCGGGAATGAGCTGGCCCTCGTCAGGCGGGGCACGGCATGATGGGGCCATGCGCCACACACCTGCCGCCCAGACCACTCGCCATCCTGCGGACCGCGCTCTGCGTGTGGGGCTGACGGGGGGCATCGGGGCCGGTAAGTCCACTGTTGCCGCGCTATTGGAGGCACGCGGTGCAGTCGTGACCAGTGCTGACGAGGTCTCTCGCGATGTCGTCAGCCCCGGAAGCGATGGTCTTGCGGCGGTCGTGGCCGAATTCGGGGACGGCGTCCTCGCCTCCGATGGCTCGCTCGACCGCAGCGCCCTGGGGCGTCTGGTCTTCTCCGACGACCTGAGCCGCGCGCGTCTGGAGGAGATTCTTCTGCCCCTCATCGCGGCCGAGGCATGGGCCCGGATGGAGACGATTCCGGCCGGGCGGGTGGCGGTATACGACGTCCCTCTGCTCGTCGAGGGGCAGATGCAGGATATGTTCGACCTCGTCGTCGTCGTCGAGGCGGACCTTGAGTTGCGTCTGAAGCGACTCGCGCAGCGCGGCATGGACCGGGAGCACGCCCTTGCCCGCGTCGCCTCGCAGGCGACGGATGAGGAACGACGGGCCGTGGCCGACGTCGTACTGTCCAACTCCGGGGCGATCGATGAGCTGGAGGCGGATGTCGACAGGCTCTGGACCACCCGGATCATGGCGCCGGAAACCATCGCCTGACAACGGGGGAGGCCTTCCCATCGGCTGATATCGCGCAGACCCCTACAGTGGGTTGAGGAGCCACGGCGCCCCGGACGCTGTCGAGCCGGACGTATCAGCTGCACGAAAGGAACCGCCATGCCGCGATCACCGATGGCCGCCCCCACTCGTCGAAGCCTCCTGCTGCTCGGGAGCCTCACAGGGGTCGGGATGCTCGCGGGCTGTGTCGTCATCCAACAGCCGAACCGGGAACCAAGCGAGGAACCGAGCCCAGAGCCGAGCAGGCCGTTGTCCAAGAAACCGGTCCTGTACCTCTACCCCTCAACGACGACGGATCTCTCGGTGAGTCTGGATTACAAGGGGACGCTGACATACACCTATCCGACGCCGCAGACTCAGGCGGATGGTCGTGTCACGTGGCAGGTGACGGCATCTCCCAACGGGGACATCACCGACGCCACGGGGCGGCACTACCCGTCACTGTTCTGGGAGGGGGAGGAGCCCACCACCTTCGCTCAAGACGAGGGCTTCATCGTCGATGCGGATGCGGCCACCGGTTTCCTGGAGGAGAAGCTCTCCGTCCTGGGCCTCGACCAGCGTGAGGCGGCCGAGTTCATCACCTTCTGGGGACCGCGGATAGCCGAACGGGGCAGAGCCCTGGTCACCTTCGCCACTGACGAGTACGCTCGCCGCGCCGTCTACCGCTTCACAGACACCTCCTCCGGCGCCGAAATCGTCCCGGAGACGTTCATCCGGGTCTACGTCGTTATCGGAGAGGTGCCTCAGACGCCGGTTCCGGAACAGGAATTGGTGCCTGCGCCTGCTCGAACCGGATTCACCGCCGTCGAGTGGGGCGGAACCGAACGGTAGGGCCAGCGGGCGCACTCAGCCCAGGCGGCTGCTGCGCCGGGAGGCTGCGCGAGCAGGGCCGAAGGCGCCGACGATGGACGCGGAGACAGCAACGATGAAGGCCATGAAAGCTCCTTGAATCGGGGCGGGCGGACAGGGAACGAACGGGGATTGAGACCCACGAAAGTGAGGCCAGGACACATTGGCGTCCTGCCCGCACCACCGTAATAGGTGGATCCGATTTAATGGTTCCTAAGCGGACACAAGGGCGTATCAGTGTGGTGACGGCATGATTCCAGGGAGGTGAAGGGGGCGGTCGAACCGTCGGGGCCCTCGGAGGTACAGGCAGGGCCGCGTAGTCTGGAGACATGCGTCCCGTCACCGAGCTCCAGCGCGCTGCCAAGCCCTTCGAGGTCGTCAGTCCCTATTCTCCCAGTGGTGACCAGCCCACGGCGATCGCCGAGCTGACCGAGCGCCTCCAGGCGGGGGAGAAGGACATCGTCCTACTGGGCGCCACCGGAACCGGGAAGTCCGCGACGACCGCTTGGCTCGTCGAGCAGGTCCAGCGTCCCACCCTCATCCTGGAGCCGAACAAGACGCTGGCCGCTCAGATGGCCGCGGAGTTCCGCGAGCTGCTGCCGAACAACGCGGTGGAGTACTTCGTCTCCTACTACGACTACTACCAGCCCGAGGCCTACGTCCCTCAGACGGACACCTTCATTGAAAAGGACTCCTCCATCAACGACGAGGTCGAGCGTCTGCGGCACAGCGCCACCAACTCCCTGCTCACCCGCCGTGACGTCGTCGTCGTGTCCTCCGTGTCCTGCATCTACGGACTGGGCACCCCTCAGGAGTACGTGGATCGGATGACTCCTCTGGAGGTGGGGCAGCAAATCGACCGGGATGAGCTTCTGCGACGCTTCGTGACGATGCAGTACACCCGCAATGACATCGATTTCACCCGCGGTACCTTCCGGGTACGGGGGGACACAGTGGAGATCATCCCGATGTATGAGGAGCTCGCCATCCGCATCGAGTTCTTCGGCGACGAGATCGAGGCCCTGGCCACGCTCCACCCCGTGACCGGAGACGTCATCGACACCGCCGAGCAGGTCTTCGTCTTCCCCGCCTCCCACTACGTGGCAGGCCCTGAGCGCATGCAGAGGGCCATCGAAGGCATCGAGTCCGAGCTCGCCGAGCGCCTGGCCCAGCTCGAGCACGACGGCAAACTCCTGGAGGCCCAGCGCCTGCGCATGCGCACCACCTACGACCTGGAGATGCTCCAGCAGATCGGCATGTGCTCAGGCATCGAGAACTACTCCCTGCACATCGACGGCCGGGAGACCGGTACCCCGCCCAACACCCTCCTGGATTACTTCCCCGAGGACTTCCTCCTGGTCATCGATGAGTCCCATGTGACCGTTCCCCAGATCGGCGCCATGCACGAGGGGGACGCCTCTCGCAAGCGCACCCTGGTCGACCACGGGTTCCGCCTGCCCTCCGCACTGGACAACCGGCCCCTGACCTTCGCCGAGTTCGAGGACCGCATCGGACAGACCGTCTACCTGTCGGCCACCCCAGGGGACTACGAGGCCCAGAGATCCGATGGCGTCGTCGAGCAGATCATCCGGCCCACAGGGCTGGTGGACCCCAAGGTGGTCGTCAAGCCCACCGAGGGGCAGATCGACGACCTGCTCGAGGAGGTGCGCACCCGTGTTGAGCGCCAGGAGCGCATCCTCGTGACCACCCTGACCAAGCGCATGGCAGAGGACCTGACCACATATCTCGCCGAACGGGGTGTGCGCGTGGAGTACCTCCACTCCGACGTCGACACCCTGCGGCGCGTCGAGCTCCTGCGCGAGCTGCGGTTGGGGCGCTTCGATGTGCTGGTCGGTATCAACCTGCTGCGCGAGGGCCTGGACCTCCCGGAGGTCTCGCTGGTGTCCATCCTGGACGCGGACAAGGAGGGCTTCCTGCGTTCGACCCGCTCCCTCATCCAGACCATCGGGCGCGCCGCCCGCAATGTCTCCGGCGAGGTCCACATGTACGCCGACACCATCACCCCGGCCATGGCCGAGGCCATCGAGGAGACCGAGCGGCGACGCATCAAGCAGCTGGCCTACAATACCGAGCACGGCATTGACCCCCAACCGCTGCGCAAGAAGATCGCCGACGTGACCGACATGCTCGCCCGTGAGGACGTCGACACCGCCGACCTCCTAGCCGGCGGCTACCGGGGCCATGAGGACCCCTCGGTGCGGGCCCGGCGCAAGCAGGCGGCCGAGGCCACGGCGCGCGAGAAGCTCGCCGGAGCGGCGCAGGGCGACCTCGTCGAGCTCATCAACGAGCTCACCCAGCAGATGCACGCCGCGGCCGAGGAGCTCCACTTCGAGCTCGCCGCCCGGCTGCGTGACGAGATCCAGGACCTCAAGAAGGAGCTGCGCGCTATGCGCGCAGCCCAGTGAAGGAACGCTGCAGCTTGCCTCACGCCGTCTATTCAGGACTTTGGTCCTGGGGTGGGGAAGGAGGGTTCGCGACTCTCTTGGGGGAACATCCAATATTCACTCCATTTTGTTGTGTGTTGACGCGAGAGTCTTGTAAATATGCAGCGCGTTATGCGTGTTGCAGATTATCTATTGATGGGTCGCCAAACCTTGTCCCCTCCTTAACGTGACCATATAGTGATTGTGTGCCGCACCACTGTTGTTGCGAGGGAGTGTAAGTGGACATGGCTGAGCTCGACACCGATGTCGCTGACGGAGAGGGTGGGCGGGTTGCCTCCGGCAAGGTGTCGTTGGCCGCGCTGACCGCACTTGGCATCGGATCGATGATCGGGGGCGGGATCTTCGGTTTGCCACAGCAGATGGCCGACGCCGCAGCGCCCGGGCCGCTTATCATAGGATGGCTCATTACGGGTGCCGGCATGCTCATGCTTGCCTTCGTCTACCAGCGGCTGGCCATCAACCTGCCCGAGATCAATGCCGGTGTCTACGGTTATGCCCGTGCAGGCTTCGGCAATCTCGTCGGATTTTCATCCGCGTGGGGGTACTGGTTGTCAGCCTGGATCGGCAATGTTGGCTATCTTGTGCTGCTCATGGCCTCATTGGGCGTCTTCCTGCCCGGGTTCGGCAATGGTAATACTGCACTTGCCATCGGGATCGCCTCAGTCGTCATGTGGATGTACCACGCCCTGATCCTGCGCGGCATCCGAGAGGCCGCCATCATCAACGCCATTGTGACCGTCGGCAAGGTTCTACCGCTGATTGTCTTCGTCCTCATCGGTCTGTTTGCTTTCAAGCTCGATATTTTCACTCACGATTTCTGGGGATCTGGTGTCGGCACCGGGTTTGGTGCGGTGGTTGCCCAGGTCAAGAACATGATGCTGGTGACGGTGTGGGTGTTCATTGGCGTTGAAGGGGCATCGGTGTTCTCCGAGCGGGCCAGAACGCGTGCCGATATCGGCAGGGCAACAATCCTGGGCTTCCTCTCTGTCCTGGCCCTTTTGCTCGCCGTCAACATTCTGTCCTACGGCATCGTCCCTCGCTCCGAGCTCGCCAAGCTGGGAGACCCCTCCCTGGCGGGGGTGCTTGAGGCGGCAGTCGGTCCATGGGGGGCGAAGTTCATCGCCCTGGGACTCATCGTCTCCCTGGTGGGGGCACTGCTGTCCTGGTTCCTCATGCTGGCCGAGATCATGCGTGTTCCCGCCCAGGAGGGGCTCATGCCCTCGTTCCTGGGCCGCGAGAACGCTAAAGCCGTGCCCGTCAACGCCCTGTGGCTGACCATGGGGCTGGTCCAGCTCTTCCTCATCTGGACCTACTTCAACGCCTCGACCTACACGCGCCTCATCCACCTGGCCTCCGCTCTCATCCTGCTGCCCTATCTCCTGTCCGCCCTATTCCAAGTCCTCGTCACCATCAGAGACAGGTCTCGGGGCGGGTACTTCGATCTCGTCGTTGGCGTTCTGGGATCGGTGTACGGTCTATGGCTGCTCTATGCCGCCGGTCTGGTGTACCTCCTGTACACGGCCATCTTCTACCTGCTGGGCCTGCCTTTCTATATCTGGGCGCGGCGTGAGCAGGAGGCCAAGGTCTTCAATACCGCCGAGTGGGGGCTCGTCGTGCTCTTCGCCGTCATGTCCGTCTACGCCGTCTACGGACTGGCAACCGGTGCGCTGAGCCTGTGACCGCCATTATCAACCATCTCCCTGTCATCTATGACCCACCGTTTTCGGCAGCATTTTATCGTGTTGCCACGACTTGGAAAGAGGAACAATGACCGAACAGAAGCACGGAGTCTATTCCGAAGTCGGCACACTGCGACGTGTCATGGTGTGCCGGCCCGGTCGCGCACACGATCGTCTCACTCCGTCCAACTGCCACGATCTGCTCTTCGACGATGTCTTGGACGTCCCCAAGGCTCAGCGTGACCACGATTTCTTCGTCGAACTCATGCGCGAGCGTGACATCGATGTCCTCGAACTGCGTGATCTGCTCGCCGATGTCTTGGACATCCCCGAGGCGCGCTCGTTCATCCTGGGCCGACGCGTCAACCACGCCACCATGGGCGTGGGCGTCGCCGAGGACCTGCTGGCTTGGTTGGAGGAGATGCCCTCGGCCGAGCTCGGCGAGCTCCTTATCGGCGGACTCGTGTCCGACGAGGTGCCCACGGACGTGTTCGGCAGCTGCATCTCTCCTTTCCACGTTAACAGCGACGACCCCGAGATGCTCATCGCCCCCCTACCCAACACCCTGTTCACCCGTGACAACTCTGCCTGGATCTACGACGGTGTCGAGCTGTCCCGGATGTTCTGGGGCGCCCGTCGACGCGAGGTTCTCCTGCTGACCGCTATCTACCGCTACCACCCGATGTTTAAGTACGACTACAACGTCTGGCTGGACACGGTCGACAAGGACATGGGGCACACCTTCATCGAGGGCGGAGACATCATGCCGATCGGCAAGGGCATCGTCCTGGTCGGCATGGGTGAGCGCTCGACCTTCCAGGCCGTCAGCCAGATCGCCAAGTCGCTGTTCGACGCTGGCTCGGCTGAGCGGGTCATCGCCGCCCGCATGCCCAAGGAGCGCGCCGCGATGCACCTGGACACTGTGTTCACGGTGTGCTCCGAGGATGTCGTGAACGTCTATGAGCCGGTCGTCCGGGCCATGGACACCTTCTCCCTGCGTCCCGACGAGACCGAGCGCGGAGGCATCAAGGTCACCTACGACGAGGGCTACTTCGTCGACGTCGTCTCCGAGGCCCTGGGCGTCAAGCTCACCCCCGTTATGTCCACCGCAGGACGTTACGGGGCCGAGTGCGAGCAGTGGAACGACGGCAACAATGTCGTGGCCCTGTCCCCGGGAGTGGTCGTGGCCTACGACCGCAACTACTCGATCAATGCCAACCTGCGCGCTGCGGGCATCGAGGTTCTGGAGATCCCCTCCAGCGAGCTCGGCCGCGGTCGTGGCGGCGGACATTGCATGACCTGCCCGATCGATCGAGACCCGGTCTACTGACCGAGCCGGCTTCGGAGTACAGACGTTACGATCATGATGGTGATGGCGTTGCCGCCTCCGGGGAACCTCAGTCGGGTGGCGACGTCATGCACCCCACACCTGCGCGACGGGCCTCTCCATGTGCCCGTACCGGTTAGCACGTTAGACTCTCGGACGTTATACACGGAGGGGAGTACTCCCAACCAACGGCGACGTCGTCATCACGGTGGCGCGGGCACACGCGGCTCTGCGTTCCCGGCGTCGCGGCCAGAGCGGCACGAGCCTTGAGCGCCGGCGCCCGTGGCGGGAGGAGACCTCCGGTACCAGTTCCGTACCGGAGGAGAATACGTGGACGTCCACATTCTGGGGTGGATTGGCCTGGCGGCCATCATCCTGACCCTCATCGCGATCGACATCGTCGGTCACGTGCGCACGCCGCACGAGCCCACCATGAAGGAGGCCGCCGTCTGGTCGGTGGCCTACATCACCATGGCCCTGGTGTTCGGTGCCGTTGTCTGGTCCGTGTGGGGCGGTGGCTTTGCTCAGGAGTACCTGGCCGGATACATCACCGAGAAGGCGCTGAGCATCGACAACCTCTTCGTCTTCGTCATCATGATGTCCTCCTTCAAGGTGCCCCGGAAGTACCAGCAGGAGGTGCTGCTCGCCGGCATCGTCATCGCCCTCGTCCTCAGGCTCATCTTCATCCTCGCAGGTGCTGCGCTCATCAATAACTTCTCCTGGGTCTTCTACTTCTTCGGAGCCTGGCTCCTGTGGACCGCCTTCTCCCAGGCCCGAGAGGGCGTTGAGGAGCCCGACGACGAGGACGAGGAGTACAGGCCCAGCGGCTTCGTCAAGCTCGTCGCCCGCGTCATCCCCATGACCGACGGCTTCGTGGGCGGCAAGGTCATCCACCGCCACGCCGGGCGCACCATGATCACCCCCATGATGCTGTGCATCATCGCCATCGGTACCGCCGACGTCATGTTCGCCGTCGACTCCATCCCCGCGATCTACTCGCTGACTATAGAACCCTTCCTGGTCTTCTCCGCCAACGCCTTCTCCCTGCTGGGTCTGCGCCAGCTCTACTTCCTCATCGACGGACTGCTCGACCGGCTCGTCTACCTCCACTACGGCCTGGCGGTCATCCTCGGCTTCATCGGCTTCAAACTCATCGTCCACGCCCTGCACACCAATGAGCTCTGGTTCATCAACGGGGGCAAGAACTGGGAGACCATCCCGGAGGCCTCGGTCAAGGTCTCCCTGGCCGTCATCGTCACCACGATCACTATCACTGTCATCGCTTCGGTCCTCAAGTCGCGAGCCGATGCCCGGCGGGCCGAGGTCACCTCCTGATCTTTCAGCCGTTGGGAGGAGGACTGATCTTCCACCACTCATTACCCTCTGAGCCGTGAGCGCCACGAACATCCCTCAAGCCCCGGTGACCGGGCTCAGCGCCGCACAGGTCGCCGAGCGCGTCAGCGCCGGACGGACCAACGAGTACCGCGAGCGGACCTCCCGCAGCGTCTCCCAGATCCTGCGGGCCAACGTCTTCACGGTTTTCAACGCCATTCTGGGCGCGGCACTGGCTGTCATCCTGGTGCTGGGGCGCTGGGGGGACGGGCTGTTCGGCGTGGTCCTCCTGCTCAACACCGCCACCGGTACAGTGGCGGAGATCCGAGCCAAGCGCGCCCTCGACCGCCTCGCGGTGCTGGAGACGCCCCGAGCCGTTGTCCTGAGGGACGGGGTCGAGCGGGAGGTCGCTGTTGGTGACGTTGTCCTTGACGACATCGTGCGCCTCAGCGCCGGTCAGCAGGTCCCGGCGGACGGAGAGGTCATCACCAGCGACGGCCTCGAGATCGACGAGTCGATCCTCACCGGAGAGTCCCGGCCCGTGCGCCCGGAACGCGGCGCCCGAGTCATGTCCGGGACCACGGTGACAGCCGGGACCGGCCTATTCCGCGCCTCAGCTGTCGGTGGAGATGCCTACGCCCACCGGTTGGCCCGGGAGGCTCGCAGGTACTCCCTCGTTGTCAGCGAGTTGCAGGCCGGCACCAACCGGGTGCTGCACTGGATCAGCTGGGTCATCATCCCCGTCGCCGTGGTCCTGGTGTGGTCCCAGCTGCGTCTGAGCGGGAGCATCGGCCAGGCCTGGAGCACCGGCGAGTGGAGGCAGGCGGTCGTCGTGGGCATCGCAGGCGTCGTCAGCATGGTGCCTCAGGGGCTGGTGCTCCTGACCTCCGTCAACTTCGCGACGGCGTCCCTGGCGTTGGCCAGACGCAACGTCCTGGTCCAGGAGCTGCCCGCCGTCGAGGTCCTGGCCCGGGTCGACACCCTGTGCCTGGACAAGACCGGCACTATCACGACCGGCCGTATTCGCCTGGGGGAGATCCAGGGACCCGACGGCGGCCAGGCGCTGCCCGAGGTACTTGCGGCCCTGGCCGTACTCACCGGAACGGGCGAATCCAACGCCACCGCGGATGCGATTGTGGAGGGGCTTAAGGAGCCCGACCGACTCGGTGAGCAGGGTCTGAGGGAGGCTCTGGGCTCAGTCGGTGAGTGCGGGTCGGGCCGCGTGGAGTCGATCCCCTTCTCCTCGCGTCGAAAGTGGTCGGCGATCCGAGACGAGGCCTGCGGCATCACATGGGTTCTCGGAGCACCCGAGATCGTCCTGGCCGCTCACGGTGCGCCCGTCCTGGAGCGTGCCCGCCGGATCGCCGCGCAGGGGGTGCGCGTCGTCGCCCTGGCCCGATCCTGTTCGCCCTGGACACAGGCCTCGGAGGGGGACGAGCCGCGGCTGCCTGGTGACCTTGAGGCCGCCGGGATCGCCGTCCTCACCGAGGAGATTCGTCCCGACGCCGCCGAGACCCTCGCCTACTTCCGCCAGCAGGGCGTTGATGCCAAGGTCATCTCCGGCGACAGCCCCGAGACGGTGACCGCCGTCGCCCGCCAGGCAGGAGTCACCGCTGCCGACGGCGGCGAGCTCGTTGCCCTGGACGCGCGCACTCTGCCGGCCGGGACGGGCAGTGGGAAGGAGACGGAGGAGGACCTGAACCGTCTGGCTGACGCGGTCGAGGGCGCCAGCGTTCTGGGACGCGTCACTCCCGAGCAGAAGCGGGCGCTGGTTCGGGCACTGAAGTCGCGCGGCCACGTCGTCGCGATGACCGGGGACGGTGTCAATGACGCCCTGGCCCTCAAGGATGCCGACCTGGGGATCGCCATGGGCAATGGGGCACCGGCCACGAAGGCGGTTGCGCGCCTGGTGCTCCTCAAGGGTGAGTTCTCCGCCCTGCCGGGGGTTGTGGCCCAGGGACGCCGCGTCATGGCCAACACTGAGCGCATCGCCTCCCTGTTCCTGGCCAAGACCATCTACGCCTCACTGATCGCCGTGGTCGTGGCCGTTACAGCGATCACCTATCCCTTCCTGCCCCGTCAGTTCACGGTTGTCTCCTCGCTGACGATCGGGATCCCGGCCTTCGTCCTGGCCCTGGCCCCCAGCTCCCAGCGCTACCGGGAAGGATTTTTGAGGAGGGTTCTCAGCCTGTGCGTGCCCGCCGGAATCATGGCGGGAACCGTGACCCTGGCCACCTACCTCTGGCTGACGCTCACCCATGCCCCTCGCGCCCAAGTGACGACAGCAACGACCTTGGTTCTCATCACCTGCGGGTTGTGGCTGCTCACGTTGACCGCCAGACCTCTGACGAGCTGGCGATTGGGGCTCGTCGTACTCATGGGATCAATCGCGGTCCTGGGAGTCGTCTCCCCGCCGGTGCGCGCCTTCTTCGAACTGGCCTGGCCCAGCCCAGGGGTGTGGTGGGTCATCGCGCTCATGGCCGGACTGGCGATTGGCGGCATCGAGCTGGTTCACATAGTGCGGCGCAGAATCGTACGCAATCGGGGCTAAGAGCCTTCTACCTTGTGGCGACCAGGCGAAGCCACCTGTGTCGGGGGTGGATGCTGATATCGACCGTGAGGAACCCGGCCTCGCGGGCCAGGGCGGCCAGGCTCTGACCATCAGTCACATTCATATTCAGACGCTCCGCCCAGTGCCCCGCCGCTTCTCGATCGGCGACCTCATTGGTGATCACGAGCCGACCCTCGGAACTCAGGACGCGGCGAATCTCGATGAGACCGGCCTGCAGGTCTGGCCAGAAGTACGTGGTCTCGAATGCCGTCGCAACGTCGAAGAAGCCGTCGCGGAAGGGCAGATGGTCCACCGAACCTTCCAGGACCCGCAGGCGCCCGGAGGCAACGGCGGCGCGGTTGACGCGCCTGCTGGTTTCAACTGCATCGGGGGAGTGGTCGACGCCGGCCACCTCGCGACGAGTCTGCGTAAGAATCCGGGCAATTGCCTTGCCGCCCCCGCAGCCGACGTCGAGCACCCTGTCTCGGGGGCGGATCCCCGCTGCCTTCAGTCCCCACCGGTGCAGGCGGGCGTGCCCGATGTTCATGCCGCGCAGAAGCACGCGCCCGGTCAGGCAGGAGGGGCGGGCGAACTGAGATTCGTCCGGGATAGCGGAGGACCTGGAGGACTGAGAGGAAACCACGGAACCATGCTCCCCGGCCTGGCCGGACGGGCGCAAGGGTCGTTGCGGAATGAGCTGGCTCTGTTCCAGCTTCAGTACTGGTTCAGTAGCAGCCTCCTGCTGTGGTTCAGGCCAGGAGCCCGATGACCGGGTTCCACTCGCGCGCGATGCGCTCGTTGATGTAGCCGGCCCGGTGGAAGGGATCCTCCTCGAGCAGGGCCAGTGCGCCGGCCTCGTCATCGGCCCGCACGACGATGAGGGCGTCATGTGTACCCACGTAGGGGCCCGCGGCCAGCAGCTTGCCTTCATCGGCCAGGCGGCCGTTGAAGGCGCGATGCGAGGGACGCACGGCGGCCATCTCCTCGTCCTTGTCGGTGATGTAGCGGTACTCGACGGCGTAGATTTTGCTCATGGGTTCCAGCATAGAGCTGAGGGACTCCGGCCGTGGCCTGAAACACAGGGGGCCTGAGTATTCTTCCGGCATCCTCGCGATGAGACGTGTCGAACACGTGTGCGATCGCACGATAGATGCGGTGAACCCCTAGACTCGAATCCCGTGAACGACTCTCTCATCATCCGCGGGGCCCGCGAGCACAATCTCAAGGGCGTTGACCTGGACTTGCCCCGCGACACGATGATCGTCTTCACCGGACTGTCCGGCTCGGGCAAGTCCTCCCTCGCCTTCGACACGATCTTCGCCGAGGGGCAACGCCGTTACGTGGAGTCCCTGTCCTCCTATGCCCGTCAGTTCTTGGGGCAGATGGACAAGCCCGACGTCGAGCTCATCGAGGGCCTGAGCCCCGCGGTGTCCATCGACCAGAAGTCCACCTCGCGCAACCCCCGCTCCACGGTGGGCACAGTGACCGAGGTTTACGACTACCTGCGTCTGCTGTACTCGCGGGCAGGCGTCCAGCACTGCCCCGTTTGCGATGCGGTCATCTCCTCCCAGACCCCCCAGCAGATCGTCGACCAGGTCCGCTCCCTGCCCGAGGGCACCCGCTTCCAGGTGCTCGCCCCCATTGTGCGCGGACGCAAGGGCGAGTACTCCGAGCTCTTCGGCGAACTGCGCGGACGCGGCTTCAACCGGGTGCGCGTCGACGGCGCCGTCGAGCGCCTTGATAACCCGCCGACTCTCAACAAGCGCCTCAAACACGATATCGAGGTCATCGTCGATCGTCTCGTCGTCCGCGACGGCATCCGCCAACGTCTCACCGACTCGGTCGAGACGGCCCTCGGGCTGGCCGAGGGCCTGACCATCATCGAGCAGGTTGACCTGCCCGACGACGACCCTGACCGGGAGCGCCGCTACTCCGAGAAACGCGCCTGCCCCAACGAGCACCCCCTGGCCCTGGACGAGATGGAGCCGCGTACCTTCTCCTTCAATGCTCCTTACGGCGCCTGTCCGGCCTGCACGGGCATCGGGACCCGGCTCGAGGTCGACCCCGAGCTCGTCGTCCCCGACGAGGAGCTCACCCTGGCCGAGGGCGCCGTCGCCCCCTGGTCAAGCCACCAGAAGTACTTCACCCGCCAACTCGAGGCCCTGGGCAAGGAACTGTCCTTCGACGTCGACACCCCCTGGCGCGCGCTGCCGGCGCGTGCCAGGGAGGCGATCCTGCGCGGCAAGGACTACGAGGTCAAGGTCACCTATCGCAACCGCTGGGGACGCGAGCGCATCTACTCCACCGGATTCGAGGGCGTCCTCGACTACGTCATGCGCAAGCACGACGAAACCGAATCCGACTGGTCCCGCGAGCGGTACCAGGCCTACATGCGGGAGATCCCCTGTCCTGTGTGCGACGGCGCCCGGCTTAAGCCGGAGGTACTGGCCGTGCGTGTGGGCGGGCTCTCCATCGCCCAACTGTGCGAGCTGCCCATCAGCGAGGCCCGGGACTTCCTGGCCGGCCTCAGCCTGACCGGCCAGGCCGCTCAGATCGCGGGCAGCGTCCTGACCGAGATTAACGCGCGTCTGGGCTTCCTGGTGGATGTGGGGCTGGACTACCTCAGTCTGGCCCGCGGCGCGGCCACCCTCTCCGGGGGCGAGGCGCAGCGCATCCGCCTGGCCACCCAAATCGGCTCAGGCCTGGTCGGGGTCCTCTACGTCCTGGACGAGCCCAGTATCGGCCTGCACCAGCGGGACAACACCCGCCTCATCGAGACTCTCCAACGGCTGCGGGACCTGGGCAACACGCTCATCGTCGTCGAGCACGATGAGGACACCATCCGCTCGGCCGACTGGATCGTCGACATCGGCCCCGGAGCGGGTGAGTTGGGCGGTGAGGTCGTTTACTCCGGTGACGTCGCGGGCCTGGCCGGAGCCGAGGGCTCGATCACTGGCGACTACCTGGCCAAGCGGCGGCGAATCGAGATTCCCGACAAGCGACGCGAGCGCGACAAGAACCGTGAGGTCACCGTCGTCGGCGCCCGTGAGAACAACCTCAAGGACGTCACCGTGTCCTTCCCGCTCGGTGTGCTCACCGCCGTTACCGGCGTCTCCGGATCGGGCAAGTCCTCCCTGGTCAACTCCATCCTCTACCAGGTGCTCGCCAACCGGCTCAACCGTTCCCGTGGCGTGCCCGGCAGGCACAAGACCGTCAGGGGAGTCGACCACCTCGACAAGGTCGTCCACGTCGACCAGTCGCCGATCGGGCGCACACCCCGGTCCAACCCGGCCACTTACACCGGGGTATGGGATCACATCCGCAAGATCTTCGCGGCCGTGCCGGAGTCGAAGGTCCGCGGCTACGGACCTGGGCGCTTCTCCTTCAATGTCAAGGGCGGCCGCTGCGAGTCCTGCAAGGGAGACGGCACGCTCAAGATCGAGATGAACTTCCTGCCGGACGTCTATGTGCCCTGCGAGGTCTGCCATGGCGCCCGCTACAACCGGGAGACCCTGGAAATCCGCTACAAGGACAAGACAGTCGCCGACGTCCTGGACATGACCATCCACCAGGCCGCCGAGTTCTTCTCCGCTTCCTCGGTCATCGCCCGCCATCTCAACACCCTGGTCGAGGTGGGACTGGGCTATGTGCGCCTGGGCCAGTCGGCCACCACGCTCTCCGGCGGTGAGGCCCAGCGCGTCAAGCTCGCCACCGAGCTCCAGCGGCGCTCCACCGGTCGCACCATCTACGTCCTGGACGAACCGACCACCGGACTGCATTTCGAGGACATCCGCAAACTGCTCGGGGTGCTCCAGGGCCTGGTGGACAAGGGCAACTCCGTGGTGGTGATCGAGCACAACCTCGACGTCATCGCCAACGCGGACTGGGTCATCGATATGGGACCCGAGGGTGGCAAGGGCGGAGGAACCGTCGTCGTGACCGGCACTCCGGAGAAGGTCGCGGCCACGGAGTCGTCCTACACCGGCCAGTTCCTGGCTCCGATGCTTCGGACCGCCCGCGACTGAACCGCAGCAGACGTGTCGCCGATTCTGCTCCGAGGCGAGTGAACGGTTCCGCCTCAGGGGCGGTTGTGATCGTCAGCGCCCTCCATGCTCTCCATCTGCGTGCGGCGCTGTTCCTGGGCGTAGCGGTTGTAGAGCAGTGAGAGCACGAAGCAGACGATGCCCGCGGCCGCCAGCGAGACGACCCGAATAATCGAGTTCTGCGAGGCTGTGTCGACGGCGGCAAGTTTGAGGACAGACAGGAGCACCAGGGTCAGGCCGTAGTGTCGCAGGACCGTCAGGCGCACCTTGAACCCGAAGACGATGCAGGCTCCGCCGGTCGTCAGCACCAGCACAGACATGAGAACCGAGCTCGGTCCGATGTCGGTGACCGCGATGACCGAGAACCACATGAGCAGGGAGTCTCCGATCGCGAGGCTCAGACACACCTCCGCGCGCCGCCCCCACGGAAGCAGCAGCCACGTGGCGCTCACTCCCAGCCCCAGAGCGACAGCCACCAGCGCCATCGTCCATACCGATGAGGTCAGCTCCTGCGCCCATGACAACGTCAGTGCGGCTATGGCGGCCACAAGCCCCGACACGATACACGACGCCGCCGGGGCCCCTGCCAGTGAGCTTCGCGGGTCGGGCAACGCCTCGCCGTGAGGGCCCACCTGGTAGCGGGCTCCCCGGCACCGACCGCCGAGCACCCGCAGGGGAGTGGCCCTGCTGGAGAAGGCGCCCAGGAGGATGAATGCGATGGAGACAAGCCCCGGGACCATGTGCAGGGCTGCCCAAGCGCTCTGGGATCTGCCCACGAGGCCACCTGCGAGCATCGGAGCGAGGACGGCGAGATTGAAGACGATCGCGGCCAGTGCCAGCCGCAGAGCCACAATCCGCGGTCGGATGCCCGACGGCGCAGTGCTCGTCTCGGGGGTCGGCGTGCCGCCTACAGCTCGATCTCCGAGTCCCTCGGTCACAACCACCAGGAGCCCAGAGACCGCAACAGAGGCGATGAGCGACATAAGAGCGGCCCGAGAATACGCGGTTTCGGGGAGTGTGAGGATCGGTGCGGTGCCGAGGAAAGCCAGGATCGGGGCCGGCTCCACCCGTCCGTCCACGATGGCGGGCAGGAAGCAGAGCATCACGGTCATAACGACGAAGGGATAGACCCGGGGGTCGTTGATGATCGCCAGACCGACCAGTGCAACGGGGAGGATCGACGCCTCATGACCAACGGCCATGGCGCTGCGCCACTGGTCGGGGCTGCGGGGTGCGAACACCGCCAGTGCTGCCCCGGCCAGCAGGAGAAGTCCGAGGATGAAGACGGCGACGATGGTGGAGTGCGCCAGCTCGAGGTTCACCTGCTCGATCAGCAGGTTCCTGTAGGCCACCATGAGGACTGCGACGGCCAGTCCCCAGTCCCAGCCCGCCGTCTTGACGCCGATGCTCCACAGACGCCTGCTGGCGTGCAGTGTCTGGCAGACGAGGAGCAGGCACAGAGCCATGGCGATACTGATGCCGCCGGTGGTGGAGATGCGCAGCATCGGCCTGATCGGGGCGAAGACGAGCGCGACCGCCGTCGCCGCCATCGACGTCACCGGATACCAGGCGGCCTGCCGCATCCGCTCCGTATTTCGTGACAGCATCCCGCAGGTGAGGGCCAGGACAGCGACGTAGACGCCGATCATCAGCCACGTGATGATCGCCGTCCTCGGCTGCTGAACCACATGGTTGACCGCGAAGCCGATGGTCACCAGGGCGCCGATGGCGGAGACAATCGCGGTGAACAGCACCCGAGTCAAGTGGGATACGACCAGAAGCACGAGCCCCCAGCAGGCCATGAGGACCAGAGCAGGTTCCGGGCTGAGCATCCCGTCTAGAAGGACGGCACCTACGATGGAGACGAAGCCGAGACCGCCACCGGTTCCCGTGATCGTCGCCGCGGCGACGCGGTAACGGGGCCGGCTGTTCCCCAGATGAGCGCCCGCAGCCGTCATCGTCACCGCGATCAGCGCCAGAGCCAGGATCTTGACCGGATCGGGAATGGAGTCCCACACCAGGGCCAGCAGGCTGACTCCTGCTGACAGAACGAGCACTGCGGCGGCACCGGAGAGCAGATAACGCCCGAGGTTTCCCTCCCGCATCGCCCGCCGTGCCCAGCCGGGAAGCTCATCGGCCTCGGCGGTACCCATGCGGCCTGTCGCAGTCAGCTTCTCCTGGTGCGGGTCCCTCCTACGGGCGCCGTTGGGTGGGGCGGGTGCCCGGCCCGCGAAGCCGGGGCTCGTCCAGGAGGACTGCTCGGGAGTTGTGCGGCTGGGCTCCTCGTGGTGCTGAACCATAGGCGCTACGGCCACGGTGTCACTGGGAGAGTCAAGGCTCTTGGCCTGGACGGACACGGCGGCCTCATCGTCTTGCGAGGTTTCGCCGTCGACGGCCTGCGCAAAAGGCGTGTCGCGAACCTGTTCGGAAGTCTCTACGCCAGGGCCCGTCGCAGGGGTGCTCTCGGGCGGCGTCGTCTCAGTCGCGGGCGAGCCGGTGGCGGGCAAGGGCGCCGCTACACGATCATCGACGACTCTGATGGGCTCAGCGGCCTTCGAGGCGGGAACCCACAGAGTGCCTTCCTCTGTCGTGGGCTGATCACCTTGCCCCCGTGCCGGGGCGCCGTCGGCGTAGGTCAGTGAGGCGACGCGCCCGGCGATCCAGTCGATCTTCTTCTCGATGAGGTCCAATCTCTGCATGAGCAGAATGACATTCGGACCCGCATTGGGCGGCATGGGCATGACGGTTCTCCTAGTTACTCGGTGCTTGACGATAAGTGGCTCGTCACACAACCGGATCAAAAGAGAATAAGGGGAGAGCCCGACGTCGGGAAGAGGAAAGGCTCCCCTGTGGATAACCCGCTGAGCCCGAGAAGCTGCCGGTCACCCTCTTACAAACGAACAGAGTCGAACAAACTGCCCCAAGAACGGTCAGTGTGGGTTAGGCTACGCGTCATGAGCGAGAACGGACTCACTGCTGCCCAGCACAAGATGCGCGACGCGGGCGTCGCCGAGCAGGCCATTACGGTCTTCACGCACTACTACCGGTCCCTGGAGGCGGGAGCCACGGGGCTCATTCCCGAGGAGACCATTGAGCCACTTACGCGGATCGACTCTCTCGCCGACGTCGAGGTCAGCGAGGAAGCGGCGCGGGAAGCGCTGAGCAGGACGGTCCTCATCCGCCTCAACGGGGGCCTGGGGACCTCAATGGGGCTGGATCGTGCCAAGTCCCTCCTCCCGGTGCGCGACGGCAAGACCTTCCTCGACCTGCTGGTCGACCAGGTCGCGGCGGCCCGTCGGCGCTACGACGTGAGTCTGCCGCTGATCCTTATGAACTCCTTCCGCACCCGCGAGGACTCCCTCGAGGTACTGGCTGGGCGCCCTGAGATCCAGGTCGACGGCCTTCCACTGGACTTCCTGCAGAATCGTGAGCCCAAGCTGCGTGCGGACGATCTGACTCCCGTGGAGTGGGCGGCCGATCCCGAGCTCGAGTGGTGCCCGCCGGGGCACGGTGACATCTACACCGCCCTGCTTGCCTCCGGACTGCTGGATACGCTGCTGGACAAGGGCTACCGGTATGCCATGACTGCCAACTCCGACAACCTCGGTGCGGCACCATCGGCCAGGATCGCCGGCTGGTTCGCGGCCTCCGGCGCCCCTTACGCCCCGGAGATGTGTCGCCGCACGCCGGCCGACGTCAAGGGCGGGCACCTGGCTGTGCGCAAGAGCGATGGGCGCATCATCCTGCGCGACACGGCGCAGACGCCCGAAGACCAGATGCACTACTTCACCGACCAGTTCCGCCACCCCTTCTTCCACACGAACAACCTCTGGTTTGACCTGAAGGTTCTGCGCGACACTCTTGTCGAGCGCGGAGGGATCCTCGGACTGCCGCTCATCAAGAACAGCAAGACGGTCGACCCCGCGGACTCCTCCTCAACGCCGGTCATCCAGCTCGAGACATCCATGGGGGCCGCGGTGGAGGCCTTCGAGGGGGCCACGGCCATCGAGGTGCCCCGTTCCCGGTTCCTGCCGGTCAAAACCACTAACGACCTGCTGCTGGTACGTTCGGACGTCTACGAGGTCGACGACGACGGCCTGCTGCAGATGGTTCCGGAGCGCGCCTGCACCGTGAACCTCGACCCCCGTTTCTACAAGAAGATCCAGGACTTCGAGGCCCGGTTCCCCGATGGCGTCCCCTCGATCAAGGACGCGCAGACGCTGACGGTGGAGGGCGACTGGACCTTCGGTTCCGGCGTCGTCGCCACCGGTGAGGCGCACGTGGAAGCGGGGGGCTCCCCCGGAAGGATCGCCGACGGCGCCCGGATCTGACGACGGATCGTGCCGAGGTCAGCGGGACAGTCTCACTGGCTTGTCGATGCGCATGAGCTTGTCGGGGTTGCGGACGATGAGAACCTGCTGAACACCAGTCTCCGAGGCAACCAGGAAGACCACGAACTCTACGTTCTCGGAACTGCTGACCACGGCTGCGAGCTCCCCGTTGAGCCACGCCGGCGCCATATCGAACTGTGGCGTCTTCGCGGCGATGCCGATAAGGAAGCGAGCTACGGACTCTGCGCCTCGGACGGGACGGCGTGCCGCCGAGGCGCGGCCTCCACCGTCGGACACGAGTACCGCCTCAGGAGCCAGCAGGCGTACGGTGGCCGCCAAGTCTCCTGAGCGAATGGCGCTGGTCAGCTCGGTCCACAGCTCGGGAGAGGGGTTGGCGCGTCGGTGTGTTCGTCCTTCTTGCAGCCGGGTGCGTGCACGGTGCACCAGCTGGCGTACGGCGGTGTCGGATGCATCGATGATGCGACCGGTCTCCGCCGACGACAGGGAGAAGACCTCTACCAGGAGGAATGCTGCGCGTTCGGCGGGGGAGAGGGTCTCCAGTACCATCAGCGTCGCCTCAGAGACCGTCTCCGCCAGGATCAGGTCGTCGGCCAGATCTGCCTCGGTGGCGACCGGCTCGGGAAGCCACGGTCCTAGGTAGGACTCCTTCCGGTTGGCCTCGGAGCGCAGTGCGTTGAGTGCCAGGCGTGTGGCGATACGGCACAGCAGCGCGCGCTCCTGCTGGACCGGTTCCCTGACGCGTTGGCGGCGCAGCCATGTCTCCTGCACGATGTCCTCAGCTTCCGCCGCGCTACCGAGCATGCTGTAGGCGAGGGTAAACAGTACGGCGCGATGTTCCTCGAAATCCTGACCGTACCTGTTGTCCATATCTGCAGGTTGGTCGGAAGTAGTCATTGAGCTGGGCCTCTCACGATGCGGTACGAGCCGGAGCGCTGAGCCTCTTCGATCAACCACTGAGTAGTGCGGTCCATGACCCAGTCCTTGACTCGCCGGGCCGTTCTCCCTGTCAGGACAGGACCGTTGGGAACGTCGTCCGGACTTACGTGCTCGACGAGGCCGCGGTTGCGTCCCAGCGAGACGCAGCGCATGACATAACCGACCCCCGTGTTGGACGGCGGTGGGGTCTTCAGTACGTCGGAGATGAGGATATCAGCGGCTACGGCTCCCAGAGACAGGGCTGAGGCGCAGCTGGGGCGCAGGTGCGAGGCCGGAGGCGCAGCGCAATCGCCGATCGCGGTAATCCTGGGATCGTCGGGGGAGCGTAGGAACCTGTTGACCACGATGCGCCCGTCGGAAGAGGTCGACACTGGTGGATCGCACGGAACAGTGACCGGTGCAAAACCTGCGGTCCATATGGTGAGCATGCCGGGCTCGGGCTGGCACATATGGTTGTCGGTCACCGTGCAGCCCAGCCGACGCAGTTGGCGAGAGGCCTGCTTGCGGGCTCGCGCACCGAGGTGGGAGCCAACGGTGCCGGAGTCGACGATCTCAACATCGAATCCTTGCTCAGCAAGTTCCGCGGCGGTCTCGATCCCGGTGAGACCACCTCCGACGACGCGAATGCGCGTGTGTGAAGAGCCGACAAGTTCATCTCGAAGCGGCTGCAGATCGGCGATCCCGGAGATCGGCAGGGCTCCAGCAGGTGCCCGGCTGGTGCTGCCGGTCGCCAAGACGACCTGGTCGAAGGGAATGGGGTCGCCGTCGGAAAGATGGACGACACCCCGTTTGCGATCGATGCTCGTCGCGCGGCCGATGACAACGTCGATGGCTGGGTTGAGCAGCTCGGACAAGGGCCGTACCGGGTCTTCTTCAGCACGAAGAGCCTCATGCAGACGAATACGCTCGACAAGGTGTGTCGAGGCACTGATGAGGCGAACACGTGTGAGGGCGGTGGCCATTGGGTGAGAAGCAATCCGGTTGGCTGCCATGATCCCGGCGTACCCGGCCCCGATGATGACGATGGTGGTGCGATGCGTTGGACTCATACCCATCAGACACATCGGCGCATCGAATCGTGACAGTCAAGTAGAGACTGTGACGGTATCCATAGTGAGAGGCTGATTCGGAGCCCGACTCTGCTCGTCTGCTTGCAGAGTGGGGCGATGCGAAAATACCCGCCCTTGGGGCGGGTACTGTCAACTTGATGTCAAGATGCTGCGGTGGGCGATACTGGAATCGAACCAGTGACCTCCTCGGTGTGAACGAGGCGCTCTAACCCCTGAGCCAATCGCCCGGTGCGGCGCCAACCATAGCCAGGCCGGCGCCTCCGGAGCAAACGGCTGTCCGGTGAGGTGAATCACCGCGATGCTGTTTGCCTGTCGGTGCGATCGTGATGCTATGGTTTTCCAGCACCGAGCGGTTCGGTCGAACCGTGAGGGATCACGCGGATGTGGCTCAGTTGGTAGAGCATCACCTTGCCAAGGTGAGGGTCGCGGGTTCGAGTCCCGTCATCCGCTCCGAGGAGCCGGGAGCGCCGAGCCCCAGCATTCTCATGGTGGGTTGGCCGAGAGGCTAGGCACCGGCCTGCAAAGCCGTTTACACCGGTTCGAATCCGGTACCCACCTCGGGCGATTGGCGCAGCGGGAGCGCGCTTCCCTGACACGGAAGAGGTCACTGGTTCGATCCCAGTATCGCCCACCACACAACGCTGAAGGCCTGAGCGCAACGGTTCGGGCCTTCAGCGTCGAGTAACCCCTACCCGTTCAGCCCCAGGCGCCTGAACGCCTTGGCCAGGCCGTCGGCCTCGACGTCGTCGGTGACAAGATCCGCCGCATCCTTGACCTCTCTGGACCCGTTGCCCATCGCCACCCCGGTACCGCAGTGCTCCAGCATCTCGATGTCGACGGCCGCGTCGCCAAAGGCAACCGCATCCCGCCGGGCAGCGCCACGGTGGGCCAGCAGCACATCAACGGCGTGCCGTTTGGACACGCCCGCGCAGCTCACGTCCCCGAAGAGCGGCTCGTGGCCGCTGCCACCCCAGGAGCCGACGACCAGGTCCGGGAACTTGCGGCGGGCCGCCGCCAGATCGGCCTCGGGCGAGTTCAATAGGAAGCTGATCTTGTTGACGTCATCGCGTACCAGCTCGTCAGTGAAGACCATGCCTGGGAAGGCATCGTCGACCTCCATGCTGCTGGCGCCAGTCGTGCCCTTGCCGGTGGCGTAGGCGCGGATCGCAGACCTGGCGGTGTCCCGAAAGATGGAAGAGGCGTACAGGCCCGAGTTCGCCTCCAGATAGGGCTCCAGGCCTCGACGTCTGAGCCACGACACCGCCTGCTCGCACTGAGCGGCCGATAGGTGCTGATGCAGGAGCACCTGGCCGCCATCCTCCACGTAGGCTCCGTTCCCGCCGATCATCCCGTCCAGCCCGATCGCCCACATCGTCTCCGGAATCTCGGCGCGGGACCGCCCTGTGCACACATAGATGCGGTGACCGGCCGTCCTGGCCTCTTTGATCGCCCGAACCGCGGAGTCCGGCAGGACGTTGTCATACGTGACGAGTGTGCCGTCGACGTCGAGGAACACTGTGCGGGGGACAGTTACGGCGTTCATCGAATCCTCCTCCATGAGACAGCCAGCCGCGAGCGCATCGGTCGACTCGATCGGCACGGCGCTGGGTCGTGTCGTGGGCGAGAACGGTCGGCGTCTACCCTAGCGGGCATGGCCGACCCCTCGACGTACCGTCCCGCCCCGGGCGAGATCCCCACGTCCCCGGGCGTCTACCGGTTCCTGGACGGTCAGGGGCGTGTCGTCTACGTCGGCAAGGCCAAGAACCTGCGCCAGCGCCTGTCCAGCTACTTCCAGGACCTCGCCGCCCTGCACCCGCGCACCCAGAAGATGGTGACCACCGCCTGCGCCGTGGAGTGGACCGTTGTGTCCACCGAGGTGGAGTCCCTGGCCCTGGAGTACTCCTGGATCAAGGAGTTCAACCCCCGTTTCAACGTCATGTACAAGGACGACAAGTCCTACCCCTACCTGGCGGTGACGATGGGGGAGACCTACCCCCGGGTCCAGGTGGTCCGCGGGGCCCGCAAGCCCGGCACCCGCTACTTCGGGCCCTTCGTCCAGGCCTGGTCCATCCGCGAGACCGTCGACCAGCTGCTGCGCGTCTTCCCGGTGCGTTCCTGCTCGACCGGAGTCTTCCGCCGCGCCCAGGCCTCGGGACGCCCCTGCTTGCTGGGCTACATCGACAAGTGCTCGGCCCCTTGTGTGGGTCGTATCGGCCCGGAGGATCATCGGGCACTGGCCGAGGACTTCTGCGCCTTCATGGCTGGGCGCACTGGTCCCTACCTGCGTCAGGTCGAGGCGGAGATGAAGGCGGCCGCCGCCGCCCTCGACTTCGAGAAGGCCGCACGCCTGCGCGACGACGCCGCCGCGCTGCGCAAGGTCATCGAGGGCAACGCCGTCGTCCTGCCTGACGCCACCGATGCCGACGTCTTCGGCCTGGTCCGCGACGAGCTCGAGGCCGCCGTCCAGGTCTTCCACGTGCGAGGTGGTCGGGTGCGCGGTCAACGCGGTTGGGTCGTGGACCTCATTGACGACGCAGGGGACGCCGAGCTCATCGAGCGTCTTCTCGAGCAGGTCTACGCCTCCCTCCTCGATCCGGCCGACGACGGGGCCGTCCACCAGGGTGGAGCCCCCACCTCCTCGGGCACCACCACATCCGCCGGGGTAGGGGATCGCGCTCCCTCCAGTCCCCAGCCCCGCAGCGGACCGAGCGGCTCCAGCGGCGCCTCCTCCAGACGCAACGGTGAGTCAGCGGCCACCAGTGTCGACGACGTCGCCCACACGGCCACCACCGCGGTGCCCCGGGAGATCCTCGTGCCCGAGATGCCCACCAACGCCGCCACCGTGCGCGCCTGGCTGGCCGGGCTGCGGGGCGGGAAGGTCGATCTGCGCGTTCCCCAGCGCGGCGACAAGGCCGCCCTCATGGACACGGTGCGCAAGAACGCCGAGGAGGCCCTGCGCCTGCACAAGACCCGCCGTGCCGGCGACCTGACACAGCGCACCCTCGCCCTCGACGAGCTCGCCGAGGCCCTCGATCTGCCCGAGGCGCCCTTGCGCGTCGAGTGCTACGACATCTCCCACACCCAGGGCACCTACCAGGTCGGCTCCATGGTCGTTTTCGAGGACGGTGCGCCGCGCAAGTCCGACTACCGCCGCTTCACCGTGCGCGGCCAGGACGGCAGCGGCGCCACCGACGACACCGCAGCCATGCACGAGGTCCTCACTCGGCGGTTCAAACGGCTCATCGCCGAACAGGGGGAGGGCGAGGCCGCTGCTCGGGCGGCAGAGGAGGTCGAGGACGCCGAGGGAGTCGTCGTCGCCTCCGGGCCCATCGACCCCGAGACCGGGCGGGCCCGGCGTTTCTCCTACGCTCCCGGACTCGTCGTCGTCGACGGCGGCCTGCCGCAGGTCAACGCCGCCCGTGCCGTCCTCGATGAGCTCGGCATCGATGTGCCGCTCATCGGACTGGCCAAGCGCCTCGAGGAGGTGTGGGTACCGGGGGAGGAGTTTCCTGTCGTCCTGCCGCGTACCTCCCCAGCCCTCTATCTGCTCCAGCACCTGCGCGACGAATCCCATCGCTTCGCCATCACCCACCACCGCAAGAAGCGCTCGGCCGGGATGACCCGCTCGATCCTGGACGGGATCCCCGGTCTGGGACCAGCCCGTCAGGCGGCCCTCCTACGACAATTCGGTTCCGTCAAACGCATCCGGCAAGCCGATGTGGACGACATCATCCGCGTCAAGGGTATCGGTCCGGCTCTGGCGGGTAGCATCTTGGCCCATCTCAACAGTCCAGATAATGAACAGTAGCGTGATTTCACAACATGCTGGACTGAGTCGTCGTCAACCCGAAAGGAAACCTTTATGAGGATTTCTGCACGCAACCAGCTGCCCGGCACGGTCGTCTCCATTGAGAAGGGCGCCGTCAACGGCGTCGTCAAGATCGAGGTCGCTCCCGGCGTCATCATCACCTCATCCATCACCAACGCGGCCATCGAGGAGCTCGAGCTGGCTGAGGGTAAGAAGGCGGTCGCCGTTGTCAAGGCGTCCTCCGTCATGGTGGGTCTCCAGGACTGAGCAGGACTGATCCGGTCTCACCGGTATCGGGGCTGTCTCGGGGCGTCTCCCATCTCGTGCCAGTGGCCGCTCGCCCTCGCCATTCGGGGGAGAGCGGCTCATGGCACAATCGGTTCGTGGAGATACTGCGGGTGCTCAATAACAACGTCGTGCTCGCGCGCGACGAGATTGGGCGTGAGGCGATCCTGACTGGCCGGGGCCTCGGCTTTTAGCGCAAGCGCGGTCAGGATGTCGATGCCTCTCTGATCTCCCGCCGCTACATCCCGGCCGATAACGCCCAGTCGGTGGCGGAGGTCATCGCCGGGATCCCGCTGGAGCGCTTGGCACTCATCGAGCGGGTCTTCCGCAAGGCGGCCCGGGAGCTGAAAACGGATGTTCCCTCATCGACCCTGATCGCCGTCGTCGACCACATCAACCAGGCCATGGAGCGCGTCCGCCAAGGGCTGACCATGGACTATCCGCTGCGCGCCGAGGTCGCCCACCTGCATCCCGAGGAACTACGGCTGGCCGAGGCCATGGTCGAGGAGATCAACGCCGCGCAGGAGGTCCAGCTGCCTGGCGGTGAGGCTGTCGCACTAGCCCTCCACCTCTTCACCGCTGCCATCGGCGCTCCCTCGGCCCAGGCCGCCAGCGAGCAGTCGCGACTCCTTGGGCAGGTCATGGGACTGTTGGAGAAGTCCTTAGGGGAAGCCTTCGATGCGGACTCCGTCAACGCTGCCCGCTTCGCGGTCCACCTGCGCTACTTCCTGGTACGCGCACGTACCGCGGTGCAGATTGAGGATGGTACGTCCTCCCTAGTGACTGAGGCCCTGCGCGCCTCCGACCCCGATGCCTACAGGGTGGCCCGGCGCGTCAGGGACCTACTGGAGATTCGCCTGAACACCACCGTTACCGAGGACGAGACCGCCTACCTCGCTCTGCACGTGGCCCGGCTCGCCTCGGCCCTCCCTCAAGTCAGATCTCGTGACGCATAACATAGAAGGGTGGCTTGTTCGAAGTCCTGATGATTCATATCATTTTTCGTAACGAATTCCGGTGAAGGAATCGCAGGATTGTGACCCGTCCGGGGCAAGACCTGAGGCATGTCAGCGTTAATGCGCTGCCATTGTCTCGGGTCTTTTTTGTTCCCCGGAAGTGGTCGCCCGCTCAGGAGGACATCAATGGCGAAAGTCGACTACGCGGCGCTGGCGCCGCAGCTGCTGAATGATATCGGAGGCGAGGAGAACATCTCCTCCATGACCCACTGCGCAACCCGCATGCGATTCGTCCTCAAGGACGAGTCCAAGGCCTCGAACGAGGCTGTGACAAAGCTCGATGGCGTCGTCACCGTGGTGCGGGCCGGCGGCCAGTACCAGGTGGTCATCGGCAACGACGTCCCCCTGCTCTACGAGGAACTCATCAGGCTCACCGACCTGACCGACGGCGACAATGCGCCAGCGGACGGCGGCGGCAACCTGTTCGACCGATTCATCAAGATGGTCTCAGCCCTGATCAACCCTGTGGTGTGGACGCTCGCGGGATCGGGCCTGATCAAGGCCTTCCTCACCCTGACAACCACGCTGGGGTGGCTGAAGGAGGAATCCACCACCCACACGATCCTCAACGCCGCAGGTGACTCGGCCCTGTACTTCCAGCCGGTTCTGCTGGCCATCACCTCGGCGCGCTATTTCAAGGCCAATGAGATGACTGCCGTCGCCCTAGCAGGGGCACTGGTGTATCCCGAGATCGTTGCGCTCAACGACGCCGGTAGCCCGGTGACTTTCTTCGGTATTCCGGTGGTCATGGCGTCCTATACGTCCTCTCTCGTCCCGATCATCGTGGCCGTGTGGTTCCAGTCCCATCTCCAGCGCTGGCTGTCCAAGCTCCTGCCCTCGGCCATCCGCAATTTCTCAGTGCCGCTGCTCGTGCTGCTCGTCATGGTCCCCCTGACCCTCATTACGGTCGGCCCGGTGACGACCACGGCGTCGAACGCCATTGCCTCGCTCATGAACATGCTGTTCGAGCATGTGCCCTGGGTGGCGGGAGCCGTCATGGGCGCCTGCTGGCAGGTCTTCGTCATGTTCGGCGTGCACTGGGGACTGGTACCGGTCATGATCGCCCAGTACAGCGACCCGGGTTTCTCCCTCATGGCGGGACCGATCTTCCCCGCCGTGTTGGCCCAGGCCGCCGCGACCTTGGGCGTCATGATCCGCACGCGCAGCAAGAAGATGCGGGAGCTGGCCGGACCGGCTGCGCTCTCAGGGTTCCTTGCGGGCATCACCGAGCCCGGTATCTACGGCGTCAACCTGCCTCTTAAACGGCCCTTCATCTACGGCTGCATCGGCGGTGCCGTGGGCGGCGTCATCGTCGCCGCCGGAAGCGGCGCCACGACATCCTTCGTCTTCCCCTCCCTCATCGGCATTCCCGCTCTGATCAATCACGGGAACCTCGCACTGGTCGTCATCGGAATGGGAGTCGCCGTCGTGGTCTCCCTGGCCCTCACCCTCATCCTCGGGTTCAAGGAGGCCGCTGAGGAGGAGACGGGCTCCGTCGGCTCGTCTGAGGACATCGACATCGATCCCACCACCGCACTCACCTCACCGGTGAACGGAACCGCCATGCCGCTGGAGAACATCTCCGATCCGGTCTTCTCCTCCGGGGCCCTCGGCAACGGCGTCAGCGTCGTTCCCGCCGACGGCCACGTCGTGGCCCCGGCATCGGGCACCATCGTCACGGCCATGGACTCCGGCCACGCTTATGGCATCAAGACCGATGACGGCGTCGAGATCCTCATCCACGTCGGCCTGGACACCGTCAATCTCAAGGGCGAGGGATTCACCCCCAAGGTGAGTGCGGGTCGGCGGGTCGCACGCGGCGAGCCCCTGGTAGACGTGGATCTCAAGACCGTTCGCGACGCCGGCTACGACCCCACCACCATCCTTGTCGTCACCAATACCGCCTCACTGGGCGCCGTCGTGCCGATCGTTGACGGCGATGTCACCACGGACGCCACCGTGGTCGAGATCGATCACTGACGCTCGCCGACGCTCGCTGCCGATCACTGACTCCAGAGCCCGCATCGTATGACCAAGTAGAGAAAACACAGGAGAGAACATGACTGCAACAACCACATCCCACAGCATTCTGCGCTTCCCCGAGGGCTTCCTGTGGGGAGGTGCCACTGCCGCCAACCAGATCGAGGGGGCCTACGCCGAGGATGGCAAGGGCCTGTCCGTCCAAGACGTCATGCCGCGGGGCATCATGGCCCCGCCCACCGACGTCCCCACCCCGGACAACCTCAAGCTCGAGGCGATCGACTTCTACCACCGCTACGCCGAGGACATCGCCCTGTTCGCGGAGATGGGTTTCAAGGTCTTCCGCTTCTCCATCGCCTGGAGCCGCATCTTCCCGCTCGGCGACGAGACCGAGCCCAACGAGGAGGGACTCGCCTTCTACGACCGGGTCCTCGACGAGCTCGAGAAGCACGGGATCGAGCCACTGGTCACCATCAGCCACTACGAGACCCCGCTGCACCTGGCGCGCACCTACGACGGCTGGACCGACCGCCGCCTCATCGGCTTCTTCGAGCGCTACGCCCGCACCCTGTTCGAGCGCTACGGCAAACGGGTCAAGTATTGGCTGACCTTCAACGAAATCAACTCGGTTCTCCACGAACCCTTCCTGTCCGGCGGCATCGCCACCCCCAAGGAGAGGCTCAACGAGCGGGACCTCTATCAGGCCATCCACCACGAGCTCGTCGCCTCCGCAGCCGCAACCAGGATCGCCCACGAGATCAACCCCGACATCCAGGTCGGCTGCATGATCCTGGCCGTGCCCGCCTACCCGCTCACCCCCGATCCCCGTGACGTCTGGGCGGCCAAGCAGGCCGAGCGCGCCAACTACGCCTTCGGGGACCTCCACGTGCGCGGCGAGTACCCCGGCTACCTGCTGCGCACCCTGCGGGACAAGGGCATCGAGTTGGAGGTCACCGAGGAGGACCGCGTGCTGCTGCGTGAGCACACCGTCGACTTCGTCTCCTTCTCCTACTACATGTCCGTGTGCGAGACCGTCACCCAGTCGGCCGAGGCCGGCAAGGGCAACCTCATGGGTGGGGTTCCCAACCCCACTCTCGAGGCCTCCGAGTGGGGCTGGCAGATCGACCCGGCGGGCCTGCGCACCATCCTGAACGACTACTGGGACCGCTGGGGTAAGCCCCTGTTCATCGTCGAAAACGGCCTGGGGGCCAAGGACGTCCTTGTCGACGGCCCCAATGGCCCCACGGTCGAGGACGACTACCGCATCGCCTACATGAACGACCATCTGGTCCAGGTCTCCGAGGCCATCGCCGACGGAGTCCAGGTCCTGGGCTACACCTCCTGGGGATGCATCGACCTGGTCTCGGCCTCGACCGCCCAGATGTCCAAGCGCTACGGCTTCATCTACGTAGACCGCGACGACGACGGAAACGGCAGTCAGGCCCGCTACCGCAAGAAGTCCTTCAACTGGTACCGCGACGTCATCGCCTCCAACGGGACTTCGCTCGTGCCTCCGGCGCAGGAATGACGTCCGGTGCTCCGGTGCCCCGGGCGATCCGGCTCAGGCACTGGGACGGATCGCCTGGGCAGCGGCCCGCGCCCGGTCGCCGGCGACCAGGACGTCGTCGGCGCAGGCCACGACGACGCCCAGGCGCCGCCCGGGGTGGGCATCGGGCTTGCCGAACAGCCGCAGGTCCACACCGTCGTGCATGAGCGCTTCGTCAATGCCCGCGAAGCTCACGCCCTCTCCGGGCGCGGACTCGCCGATCGCCTTGATGGTCACCGACGCACCGGGGGACCGTAGCGAGGTATCCGCCGGCAGGCCCAGCAGGGCGCGGGCGTGCAGCTCGAACTCGCTCAGGCGCTGGCTCGCCAGCGTCACCAGGCCGGTGTCGTGGGGGCGTGGGGAGACTTCGGAGAAGAGGACTTCCTCCCCGCAGATGAACAACTCGATGCCGAACAGACCCCAGCCGCCCAGTGCGGTGGTGACGGATCGGGCCACCTGCTGGGCCTGCTCCAGGGCCCCCGGATTCAGGAACTGCGGCTGCCATGACTCCACGTAGTCGCCGTCGACCTGACGGTGTCCGATCGGCTCGCAGAAGCTCGTCACCGTCTCCCCGGTACGCGGGTGGCGCCACCGCACCGTGAGCAGGGTGATCTCAGTCTCGAAACGGACGAATCCCTCGACGATGACCCGGCCCCGGTCCACACGCCCGTCGGCGGCCGCATATCGCCATGCCGCCTCCAGATCCTCCGGACCGCGCACCACCGATTGGCCGTGGCCGGACGACGACATGACGGGCTTGACCACGCACGGAAAGCCCACTTGCTGGGCGCCCGCAGCCAGTTCCTCCGGGCTGGAGGCGAAGGCATAGGGGCTGGTCGGCAGACCCAGCTCCTCGGCCGCCAGACGACGGATCCCCTCACGGTTCATCGTCAGCTGCGCCGCACGGGCCGTGGGCACCACCCGTACCTCACCGGCCTGCTCCAGGGCAACGAGCGCATCAGTGGCCAGCGCCTCGATCTCGGGGACTACGATGGCCGCGCCGCTGGAGCGGATGGCCGCGGTCAGCGCTTCGGGATCGCTCATGTCTACCGTCAGCGCGTTGTGCGCCACCTGCTGGGCCGGAGCCCCGTCGTAGCGGTCGATGGCCGTGACCTCGACGCCCAGGCGGCTCAGCGCGATCGCCACCTCCTTGCCGATCTCACCGGCTCCCAGCAGCGCCACCTTCGTCGCACTGCTAGTCCAGGGCGTGCCCAGGACCGGAACGTCGGGACCGGGCACGGGTACCTGCTGGAACCTACTGGGGGAGGAGCTCATGGGGCCTCCTGGCCTCTGGGCGCCGTGAACCGGCGATGAACGAGTACGGACAACGGTGAAACGCTACCGGTAATCCGGCGTCGGCGGCGGGCGGACCCACCTGGACATGCGATGCTTGAGCCATGCATGACGAGCGCCGCCCCCAGCCCTCCTCCGGCAAGCGCAAGCGGCTCCAGGACACGGTTCCCATCGAGATTCCGGCCCTTGATGAGGCGACCCCTCCGGTTCCGCCCGCCGAGCGGCCCGAGATGATCATTGTCACGGGAATGTCCGGAGCCGGGCGCTCGCGCGCCGCCAACGCCCTGGAGGACCTCGACTGGTACGTGGTGGACAATCTGCCGCCCCAGCTCCTGCCCTCGCTGTCCGGCATGATGACGACGGTCGGCGCAGGTGTTCACCGGCTGGCCGCGGTGGTCGACGTGCGCAGCCGCGAGTTCTTCTCCCACTTCATGGACTACCTGCGCAAGATCCGAGATAACGGCACCGACGTACGACTCATCTTCCTGGACGCCTCCGACGCTGTCCTGGTTCGGCGCTTCGAGTCCTCTCGGCGACCCCACCCCCTGCAGGGCAACGGTTCCGTCCTCGACGGTATCGAGCACGAGCGCACTCTCCTCGGGGGCTTGCGGGGCGTCGCCGACATCGTCATCGACACCTCCAACTACTCCGTCCACGACCTGGCCCGCCGGGTGCGCGAGCTCGTGGCCCACGAGTCGGATCTGGCGCTGCGCATCAATGTCATGTCCTTCGGATTCAAGTACGGCATCCCGCTGGATGCGGACCACGTCCTGGACGTGCGATTCATCCCCAATCCCTACTGGGTCTCAGAGCTGCGCCACCTCACCGGCCGTGATGCGCCGGTGGCCGACTACGTTTTCGCCCAGAAGGGCGCGGCCGCCTTCGTCGACGGATACGCGGACCTGCTCATCCCTGCGCTTCCGCAGTATGTTGACGAGCTCAAGCCTCACGTTACCCTGGCAGTGGGCTGCACCGGAGGCAAGCACCGCTCCGTGGCCTCGGCGGAGAGGCTCGGGGGCAGGCTGCGCAGAGCGGGCTTTGAAGTTGTCGTCCAGCACCGCGACCTTGGACGGGAGTAGACAGTGGGAACGACGATCGACGTGGCGGGCTGGCCCCGTCGCGGTGAGGAGGGGCCCGCCGTCGTCGCCCTGGGAGGAGGCCACGGTCTGTCAGCCACGCTCCGGGCTCTGAAACACATCAGCCACCGGCTCACCGCCGTCGTGACCGTCGCCGACGACGGAGGCTCCTCGGGGCGTCTGCGCCGGGAGTTCGACTGCCTGCCACCGGGGGACCTCCGGATGGCGCTGGCATCCTTGTGCGATGACTCCGAGTGGGGCCTGACCTGGCGCGATGTGCTCCAGCACCGTTTCGAGGGGCAGGGCGAGCTCGACAACCACGCTCTGGGTAACCTTCTCATCCTGGCCCTGTGGCAGCTGCTCGGGGACGACGTCGCCGGGCTCGACTGGGTGGGACGCCTGCTGACGATTCACGGGCGGGTCGTGCCCATGTCCTCCTCGCCCCTGGTCATCGAGGCGGATATCGTCTCGGGGACGACCAGCCGCAGAGTCAGCGGACAGGTGGCGGTGGCCTCGGCGCGCGGACGCTTGGAGAACGTGGGGATCGTTCCCGAGGACGCCGACGCCCATCCTGAGGCGCTTCGCGCCATCGACGAGGCGGACTGGGTGGTACTGGGGCCGGGCTCGTGGTACACCTCCGTGCTTCCGCATCTCATTCTCCCCTCCATGCATCGGGCGCTGGTACGCACCTCCGCCCGCAAGGTCGTGGTCCTCAACCTCTCAGCCCAGCTGGGCGAGACCGATGGCATGACCAGTGCCGACCACTTGCGGGTCCTGAGCCAGTACGCGCCCGATCTGCGTCTGGACGTGGTACTGGCCGATCCCTCGACCGTCGAGGACGTCGCCGATCTCGAATCGGTGGCCTCGGCGATGGGGGCCACCGTCGTTCTGCGGCAAGTACGCACGGGCGAGACCCTGTGCCACCACGACCCGCTGCGACTGGCGGCCGCCTTCAGAGACGCTTTCGAAGGGGCTCTGGGGGACGTCGAGGACAACACGCGGACATGACGGAGTCAGCCGTGCGGCTGGGGTACTGCGCCGACCAGTCGATAAGGATCATAACGAATCGTGACAATGGACTCACCGAGGAATCTTGCCGCTCGTCATCGTTCATAATTCTCCGCGGCCCCGCTCAGCCGGCCGCAGGGTGCCACTGCTAAGAATTTTCCTAGATGCGCCTCCTGGTGCTGCACCACATTGCTGTTCGGTCTCACCTGCTCGGGTGGTCGCCCGGTCCGTGTCCTTTCCAGCGACACACCGACGACACCTGAATGAGGTCCGCAGTATCGACGGCTCTGTCCGTTTCCCATCCGCACCGACCACGACCCCAGATCACGAGGAGCCCGACCATGTCGCTGACGGTCACCGTCAAGGATGAGCTCGCGCTCGTCGCCACCGAGAACGCCGCCCAACGACGGGCGGAGATCTCCGCGATGCTGCGCTTCGCCGGAGGGCTGCACATCGTCTCCGGGCGCATTGTGGTGGAGGCTGAGCTCGATCACGGAGGAGCCGTGCGCCGACTGCACCAGCACCTCAAGGAGCTCTACGGGATGGAACCCGAGGTCATGGTGGTCCAGGGCGGCTCTCTGCACCGGGGATCGCGCTACGTGCTGCGCGTGACCCAGCGGGGCAAGGACCTCGCCCGGCTCTCCGGCCTGGTCGACGACCGTGGCCGACCGGTGCGCGGCATGCCGGTCGCCGTCGTCCAGGGCGGGCGGAACGCCGCCGCAGCTGCTTGGCGGGGGGCCTTCCTCGCCCGTGGTTCCCTGACAGAGCCGGGTCGGTCCTCCTCCCTGGAGGTCACCTGCCCCGGCTCCGAGGCCGCGCTGGCCCTGGTGGGAGCCGCGCGGCGCTTCGACATCTCCGCCAAGGCCCGTGAGGTGCGCGGGGCCGACCGCGTCGTCGTGCGCGACGGCGAGGCCATTGGCGTCCTCCTGGAGCGGATGGGGGCGCCCGAGGCCTTCAAGGTCTGGGCCGAGCGCCGCTCCCGACGCGAGTCGCGGGGCACGGCCAACCGCCTGGCCAACTTCGACGACGCGAACCTGCGCCGCTCGGCCCGAGCCGCCGTGGCCTCCGGCGCCCGGGTCGAGCGCGCCTTCGAGATCCTGGGAGACGACGTCCCCGCCCACCTGTTTCAGGCGGGCCGCCTGCGCATCGCTCACAAGCAGGCCTCCCTGGAGGAGCTCGGTCAGCTCTCCGATCCCCAGCTGACCAAGGACGCCGTCGCCGGACGCATCCGCCGGCTCCTGGCCATGGCGGACAAGCAGGCCCACGAGCTGGGGATCCCCGACACCGAGTCGGTTCTCACCCAGGAGATGCTCGAGCCCTGAATCCTGCTGGGACCTCGGTCCTGGCTCAGGGGGCGAACGATGGTCATAGACCTCGAGGAGACCGGCTCCATTGCCATCGTGTTCGCCCGTGGCGTGGTCGGCGGCTCCCAGCGGCTGCCCAGTGTGGCTAAACTCGGTCGTGCCGGAGCTGACACAACAGTGACGAGGTCGACCGAGGGCAACCGAGGACAACATCGGATCTGGGCAGAGACGTTCCGGAGCACACGCTGTGTGTGAGAAGAGCCCAGCAACCGTGCGCCGAATACCGGCGCACTAGGAGGACACAAAGTGACCACCCGCGTTGGTATTAACGGCTTCGGCCGGATCGGCCGCAACTTCTTCCGCGCCGCCCTCGAGCAGGGCGCCGACATCGAGGTTGTCGCCGTCAACGACCTGACGGACAACAAGACCCTGGCCCACCTGCTCAAGTACGACTCGATCCTCGGTCGTTTCAACGGCGAGGTCTCCTACGACGAGGATGGCATCACCGTCAACGGCAAGCACATCAAGGTGCTCGCTCAGCGCAACCCCGCCGACCTGCCCTGGGGCGACCTGGGCGTCGAGGTCGTCGTGGAGTCCACCGGCTTCTTCACCGACGGCGAGAAGGCCAAGGCCCACCTCGATGGTGGCGCCAAGAAGGTCGTCATCTCCGCCCCCGCCAAGAACGTCGACGGCACCTTCGTCATGGGTGTCAATGAGGGCGACTACGACAACGCCACGATGAACATCGTGTCCAACGCCTCGTGCACCACCAACTGCCTCGCCCCCCTGGCCAAGGTCCTCCACGAGAACTTCGGCATCGAGCGCGGCATCATGACCACCATCCACTCCTACACGGGTGACCAGCGCGTCCTCGACGCCCCGCACAGCGACCTGCGCCGTGCTCGCGCCGCCGCGCTGAACATGATCCCCACCAAGACCGGTGCCGCCCAGGCCGTGGCCCTCGTCCTGCCCGCCCTCAAGGGCAAGTTCGACGGCCTCGCCGTGCGCGTCCCCACCCCGACCGGCTCGCTGACCGACCTGACCTTCATCGCCGAGAAGGAGGTCTCCGTCGAGGCCGTCAAGGCCGCCGTCAAGGCCGCCGCCGAGGGCGAGCTCAAGGGCGTTCTCGAGTACACCGAGGACCCGATCGTCTCCACCGACATCGTGGGCAACCCGCACACCTCGATCTTCGACGCCACCGAGACCAAGGTCATCGGCAACCTCGTCAAGGTCCTCTCCTGGTACGACAACGAGTGGGGCTACTCCAACGCCCTGGTCCGCCTGACCGCCCTGGTCGGCTCCAAGCTCGCCTGAGACCAGACCGAGAGCATGACTCTCTAGGAGACGGCGCCCGCGCCACGCTCTGCGTGCGCGGGCGCCGTCCGTCAGATCCCACACCATCACCCCACAACCGATGAGAGGCTTTATGAAGACCATCGACTCCCTGGGCAACCTCAAGGGCAAGCGAGTCCTGGTTCGCTCCGACTTCAACGTGCCGCTGGACGCCGACAAGAACATCACGGACGACGGCCGCATCCAGGCCGCTCTGCCCACGCTGCGCACCCTGCTCGATGCTGGCGCCAAGGTGATCATCACCGCCCACCTGGGTCGTCCCAAGGGGCAGGTCAACCCCGACTACTCCCTGGCGCCCGTCGCCAAGCGCCTCGCCGAGGTCACCGGCGCCAAGGTGACCCTCGCCGAGGACACCGTCGGCGAATCCGCCAAGGCCGCCGTCGCCGCCGTCGGCGACGGCGAGATCGTCCTGCTGGAGAACGTGCGCTTCAATGCCGCCGAGACATCCAAGGACGACGCGGAGCGCGAGGCCTTTGCCGCCGAGCTCGCCGCCCTGGCCGACGTCTTCGTCTCCGACGGTTTCGGCGTGGTGCACCGCAAGCAGGCCTCCGTCTACGACGTCGCCAAGCTCCTGCCCTCGGCCGCCGGCCTGCTGGTCCTCAAGGAGATCGAGTCCCTGGGACGCGCCGTCAACGACCCCGAACGCCCCTACACCGTCGTGCTCGGCGGCTCCAAGGTCTCCGACAAGCTCGGCGTCATCTCCAACCTGCTGGGCAAGGCCGACCGTCTTCTCATCGGTGGCGGCATGGCCTACACCTTCCTGGCCGCTCAGGGCTACGAGGTGGGCACCTCCCTGCTGGAGAAGGACCAGATCGACACCGTCAAGGGCTACCTGGAGACCGCCAAAGCCAATGGCGTCGAGCTCCTTCTGCCCATCGACACCGTCGTTGCCCCCACCTTCGCCCCGGACGCCCCGGCCACCGTCGTGCCGTCCAATGAGCTGCCCGCCGACCAGATGGGCCTGGACATCGGCCCCGAGACACGGAGGCTCTTCGCCGACGCCATCGCCACCTCCAAGACGGTGGTGTGGAACGGCCCCATGGGCGTCTTCGAGTTCCCGGCCTTCGCTGAGGGCACCAAGGCCGTGGCCAAGGCGATCTCCGAGTCCGCCGCCTTCTCCGTCATCGGCGGTGGCGACTCCGCCGCGGCCGTGCGCACGCTCGGCTTCGACGAGGCCACGTTCTCCCACATCTCCACCGGTGGTGGCGCCTCCCTCGAACTCCTCGAGGGCAAGACCCTGCCCGGTATCGCAGTGCTCGAAAACTGAAGGAAGGCAACGTAGATGAGCAACCGCACCCCGCTCATGGCGGGCAACTGGAAGATGAACCTCGACCACCTCGAGGCCAACCACCTCGTCCAGGGCCTGGCCATGGAGCTCAAGGACCACGACCACGACTACGCCAAGTGCGAGGTCCTCGTGATCCCGCCCTTCACGGACATCCGCACCGTGCAGACCGTCGTCGAGGCCGACTCCCTGAGCGTCAAGTACGGCGCCCAGGACGTCTCCACCCACGACAACGGCGCCTACACCGGTGAGATCTCCACCGAGATGCTCACCAAGCTCGGCTGCAGCTACGTGGTCATGGGCCACTCCGAGCGCCGCGAGTACCACGGCGAGTCCGACGCCCTCGTGGGCGCCAAGGCCCGCAAGGTGCTCGACGCCGGCATGACCCCCATCCTGTGCTGCGGCGAGGCCCTCGAGATCCGCAAGGCGGGCACCCACGTCGAGTTCGTCCTGGCCCAGATCCGCGCCGCCCTGGAGGGATGGAGCGGCGAGGACGTCGCCAAGATCGTCATCGCCTACGAGCCCATCTGGGCCATCGGCACCGGCGAGACCGCCACCGCCGAGGACGCCCAGGAGGTGTGCGGGGCGATCCGCGAGGCCCTGCGCGCCGACTACGGCGACGCCACCGCGGACGCCACCCGCGTCCTCTACGGCGGCTCGGCCAAGCCCGGCAACATCAAGGAGCTCATGGCCCAGCCCGACGTCGATGGCGCCCTGGTGGGCGGAGCCTCCCTCAAGGCCGACTCTTTCGCCGCCATGGCGGGCTTCTACGCCTGAGCGGCCCGAGCCGCGAGATCGGGAGTCGTGACCCCGATTCCTCTAGAGCCTCGGCGGTCGTAGCCCGGGTCCCGGAGACCTCACACCACGAGGTGTCCGGGACCCGGTGCGTTGCAGGTAGACTGCCGAGCGGACAGGTGGGGTGCAGACCCCGACGAGGTCCGCTCCGGGCCTCGACCGGAGCGTGAGTCCCCCGCAGCAAGACGAAACCAACGAAGAAGGGAACGCGGCGTGAACGTGGTGCGTATCGTCCTTCAGGTGCTGCTCGTGCTCTCGAGCTTCTTCCTCATCATGTCGATCCTCCTGCACAAGGGCAAGGGAGGCGGTCTGTCGGACATGTTCGGCGGCGGCATCTCCTCCTCGGCGGGATCCTCCGGCGTGGCCGAGCGCAACCTCGACCGTATTACGGTGGCGGTGGCCATCACCTGGACGATCACGATCGTCGGGCTCGGCCTGGTCGCCAAGCTCAGCTGAGCACCGGCTGGTTGCAACGAGCGCCTCGAAGACGACGGCTCCGGCCTCCGACACCGCTCACGATCCGCGTGGCGACGCCCTGGACCGGGAGTTGCGCGGCTATCTTGCCCACTTGCGTGTTGAGCGTGGGCTGAGTCCCCACACCCTCAGCGCCTACGAACGCGATCTCGGCCGCTATCTGCGCTATCTGAGAAACGGCGGTATCACAGCCCCTCAGGAAGTGAGCCGCAACGATGTGGCCGGCTTCCTCGAGGCGCTGCGCACCGGAGCCGACGGTGCCCGCCCTCTGGCCTCGTCGTCGGCCTCCAGAACCGTCACCGCCGTACGCGGCTGGCACAAGTTCCTCCTGGCCGAGGGGGCCACCTCGCAGGACCCCTCGGCCACAGTGCGCCCGCCCCAGCCCGGGCGGAGACTTCCCAAGGCTCTGAGTATCGAGGAGGTCCGCCGCCTCCTGGAGGCCTCCGGGATCGACGACTCCCCGGTGAGCCTGCGCGATCGGGCGCTACTGGAGGTGCTCTATGCCACCGGTGCCCGCATCTCCGAAGCGGTCGGGCTCGTCGTCGACGACCTCGATGCCGCCTCCCGGCTGCTGCGACTCTTCGGTAAGGGGCGCAAGGAGCGCGTCGTCCCCATGGGGGCCTACGCCTGGGAGGCGCTGGACGCCTACCTGGTAAGAGGCAGGCCGATCCTGGCGGAGAAGGGCAGGGGAGCGCCGCAGGTCTTCCTCAATACCCTGGGCCGCCCCTTGAGCCGGCAGAGCGCCTGGGCGGTTCTGCAGCAGGCCGCTGAACGCGCCGGCCTGACCGGTACGGATTCCTCTGACGAGCGCCGCATCTCGCCCCATACCCTGCGACACTCCTTCGCCACGCATCTTCTGGCCGGAGGAGCCGATGTACGCGTTGTCCAGGAGATCCTGGGACACGCCTCCGTGACCACCACCCAGATCTACACGAAGGTCACCGTCGACCATCTGCGGGAGGTCTATGTCACCAGCCATCCGCGAGCGCTGGCCTGATCGCCCTGCCGGCGCCCCGGCGGCCGGCGGCCGTCTAGCGATGAGGGAATCCTGAACAAGGACCGGGACTATCCTGAAAGAGGGACGCTCTCTGGCGTGTCCCGTCTGAACTGGGCGAGGGCGGGCGGCTTTCGACTAGGCTGGGAAGCGTGAATGACTCCATCCAGCCAGGCCTGATCGACAACCCCGGCACAGAAGAAAGCGAGGAGAAGGACTTCCCCATCCCCGCGCCGCTGGAGTCGCACGGACCCGCTCGGGTCATCTCCATGTGCAACCAGAAGGGCGGCGTCGGCAAGACCACCACGACGATCAACCTCGGTGCGGCGCTGGCCGAGCTCGGGCGCAAAGTCCTCATCGTCGACTTCGACCCTCAGGGAGCCGCCTCGGCGGGGTTGGGCATCAACGCCCACGAGCTGGACTCCACCATCTACGACCTGCTCGTCGCCAGCCGCCCGGACATTCGCACCGTCATCCACGAGACCACCGCACCGGGGCTGGACATCGTCCCGGCTAATATCGATCTGTCCGCCGCTGAGGTCCAGCTTGTCAACGAGGTGGCCCGAGAACAGGCTCTCAAACGAGTGCTGCGCCCTGTCCTGGACGACTACGACGTCATCCTCGTGGACTGCCAGCCCTCACTGGGACTGCTCACCATCAACGCCCTGACCGCCTCCCATGGCGTCATCATCCCCTTGGAGACCGAGTTCTTTGCGCTGCGAGGGGTGGCCCTTCTGGTCGAGACCGTCGAGCGGGTCAAGGACCGCCTCAACGCCTCACTGGAGATCGACGGTATCCTGGCCACCATGGTGGACTCCCGCACCCTGCACTCGCGCGAGGTGATTGAGCGCCTGGAGCAGGCCTTCGGCGAGCAGCTCTTCGACACGCGCATTCGACGCACGATCAAGTTTCCCGATGCCTCCGTGGCCAACGAGCCGATCACCAGCTACGCGCCCTCGCACCCCGGAGCAGAGGCCTACCGCAGGCTCGCCCGAGAGGTCATCGCCCGCGGCGATGTCGCCTGAGCCAACGGCTCAGGAGTCTCAGGGGCCACCTCGCCTGCCCGGTTTCAGCGTCGCCCTGCCTCAGTTTGAAGGCCCCTTCGACCTGCTCCTGAGCCTCATCGCCCGCAAGCGCCTCGACGTCACCGAGCTGGCGCTGGCGGAGGTGACCGATGACTTCATCGCCCACATGCGTTCCGATTGGGACCTGGGGCGCGCATCGGAGTTCATTGTGGTGGCTTCGACGCTCCTGGCCCTCAAGGCCCACCGACTCCTGCCCCACGATGAGGACGAAGAGGAACCCGACCTCGAGCTCCTCGAGGCCCGAGACCTGCTCTTCGCCCGGCTCCTGCAGTACCGGGCCTTCAAGGAGGCCGCAGCCGCCTTCCGCCATCGGGCGGATACCTCAGCGCGCAGCCATCCCCGGATCGTCGCGCTGGAACCGCACTTCGCAGCCCTTCTGCCCAAGCTCGTGGCCACTATTACTCCCGAGGAGCTCACTCACCTGGCTCTCGCGGCCTTCACCCGGCCCACGGATCCGGGCGTCCAGACCGTTCACCTTCACGAGCGGGTCCCGGTCGGAGAACAGCTGAGCCTCATCGTGCTGAGACTGCGCCGCCACGGGACCCTCACCTTCGCTCAGCTCATCGAGGATGCCGAGCGCACAGCCGTCGTCGTCGCCCGATTCCTGGCGCTGCTCATCCTGCACCGGCAGGGCAGCGCAGAGCTGGACCAGATCGAGGCCATGGGCGAGATCACCGTGAGCTGGTGCGCCGGCCACGACGATATGAGCGGCATGATGACCTCCGATGACCTGACCGAGCTCGAGGAGGAATTCGCATGAGCGACGTCGTCGAACCTCGGCTGCGCAGCGCCGCCGAGGCGATTCTCATCGTCGCCGACGAGCCGGTGACCACCGCTGCGATCGCCCAGGCCCTCGGCCTTGAGGACAGGCTGGCCGAGGAGCTGCTCGAGGACCTCGCCGCCGAGTACCGGGGAGAGAGGCCCGGCAGCCGATCCCACGGCTTCCTCCTGCGTCGGGCGGCCGGCGGTTGGCGCTTCGCCTCCGTGCCCGAGCACGCCGACCTCGTCGAACAATTCATCATCGGCGGAGCCACTGCGCGCCTGAGCCAGGCCGCGCTGGAGACCCTCGCCGTCGTCGCCTACCGGCAGCCGGTCACCCGCGGACGCGTCGCGGCGATCCGCGGTGTCAACGTCGACGGCGTGATGCGCACCCTGCACGCCCGCGGCCTCATCGAAGAGGCCGGGGCCGAGACCTCTGGTGCGATCCTGTACCGGACCACGGGAGAGTTCCTGGAGTACTTGGGAATCGACTCCCTGGACGAGCTACCACCCCTGGCCCCCTACCTGCCCCGCGTCGAGGCATTGGGGGAGATCGTCGAACAGGCTGATGAGTTGGCCGGTAGGAGGACCCCATGACCCCGAAGAAGCGCCACAGCAAGACCGACTCGGTACCCGAGAGCGACTTCGGCGGCCAGGAGTTCTACGACGAGGATGACCTCGAGGAACTGGACGAGGACGCCGACGCCGCCGATCTGGCCGCCTTCGATGCCGAAGCCATCGACGAGGACGAGGAGTCCCGCCTGCTGGCGATGCGTGAGCGCGCCTCCAAAGGCGGGCAGGACGACCCGCACGTCGCCTCCGGGCAGCGGCTGCAGAAAGTTCTCGCCCACGCGGGAGTCGCCTCACGCCGGGCCTGCGAGCAGCTCATCGCCGACGGTCGCGTCAGCGTCGACGGCATCACCGTCACCGAACCGGGCGTCAGGGTGGATCCACTGACCCAGGAGATCCGCGTCGACGGCGGCCGGATCCTCACCAACCCCGAGCTCATCACCCTCATGCTCCACAAACCGGCCGGAGTCGTCACCACCATGGAGGACCCAGGAGGGCGTCCCACCGTGGCCCAGTACGGACGCGATTACCTGGCCCAGCACCCCGAGCTGCCCGACTCGCTGCGTTTAGTGCACGTCGGTCGCCTCGACACCGAGACCGAGGGGCTGCTCCTGCTGTCCAATGACGGCGAGCTCTCCCACCGGCTCATGCACCCCAGTTTCGAGATCTCCAAGACCTACGTCGCCATCGTCGAGGGGCAGGTCGAGCCGTGGGTGCCGCGCAAGTTGCGGCGCGGCATCGAGCTCGAGGACGGCGAGGCCCGTGCAGACCGGGTCACCGTCAAGGATTCCGGACCTCGCGGCTCCATCGTTCAGATCACCCTCCACTCGGGCAAGAACCGCATCGTGCGGCGCATGTTGGATTCCGTCGGCCACCCGGTCACGCGCCTGGCGCGCACGCGACTGGGGCCGCTGAGGCTGGGCAACCTGCGCCCCGGTGAGATCCGGCCCCTCAGCGGTGAGGAGATCACGGCACTCCAGCAGGAGGTCGGGCTGTGAGTGCGGTTGAGCCCCGGGCATCGATGTCCACGCGCGGGCCGGTCCTCATCATCGGTACCGGGCTCCTGGGAACATCCCTGGCCCTGGCGCTGCGTGCGGCGGGCGTCGAGGTCCAGCTCTCCGATACCTCGCCCACGTCCCTGGCCCTGGCCCGCGACATGGGGGCGGGAGTGCCTCATGACGAGGACAGCCCGGAGCCGCAGATCGTCGTCGTGGCCATTCCACCCGACGTGACTGCCGACGTCGTCGTCGCACAGCTGGCGGCCCATCCCCATGCCGTGGTCACCGACGTCGCCTCGGTCAAGGAACGGGTTGTCGCCGAGGTCCGAGCCCGTGCGGGCGCGGAGGCGCGCCGATACGTTGGCTCCCACCCGATGGCCGGCCGCGAGCGCTCCGGTGCCGCGGCTGCCGACTCCGACCTCTTCGCCGGACGTCCCTGGGTGGTTGTCGGACAGGACTCGGCGTCCGAGGCCGAGCTGGCCATCAGGAACCTGGCGGTGGACGTGGGCGCCACCCCAGTGCGCATGGGCGCCGTGGAGCACGACGCCGCCGTCGCCGCCGTCTCCCACATGCCCCAGCTCATCGCCTCCCTCGTGGCTGCGCGCTTGGAGGCGCTGGGGGAGAGCGCTCTGGCGCTGTCGGGCCAGGGGCTTCGCGACGTTACCCGGATCGCGGCCTCGGATCCGCGACTGTGGTCTGCCATCATCGTGGGCAATGCCGGGCCCGTGGCCGATCTGCTGCGCCAGATCAGTGCCGACCTGGGCGCGCTGATCGAGGGCATCGAGGCGGCTGCCTGCGAGCCGGACAGCTCCGAGCACACGGCCTCCGGCGCGGCGCACACGATTGCTCCCGGGGCCGTCGGCGCTGTCACCGACGTCATGGCCAGGGGAAACACAGGTCGCGCCCGCATCCCCGGCAAGCACGGCGGGGCGCCGCGCCGTTATGCCGAGGTCCAGGTGCTCGTGCCCGACGCCGCCGGTGAGCTCGGTCGGCTCTTCTCCGATATCGGCGCCGCCGGTGTCAATATCGAGGACTTCTCCTTGGAGCACTCGGCCGGCCAGAGTGCCGGGATTGCGCTCATCTCCGTCCTACCGGCGGCCGTCCAGCGGCTGGAGGAGGCGCTGGACGCCCAGGGATGGCGCGTCGTCGCAGGTTGAACCCGGTTCAATCCGTCCTCGGGGCCGCCTGTGTCAGTACTCATGGGGGCTGATCCGCGGTATCGCACCGGAGTATGGGACGCTTGGCCCAGTTCATGACCGGAATCGGACCCTGCTGGAGGACACCATGGGAATCGTCGTCGCGATCGACGGGCCGAGCGGATCGGGCAAGTCCACCGTCTCGCGGCGCGTGGCAGCCACGCTCGGCCTGGCCTACCTCGACACCGGCGCCATGTACCGGGCGGCCGCCTGGTGGTGCGAGCACAAGGGGGTTGACCTGGACGACGGGGCCGTCGTCGCCGACGCCGTTGCTGCGATGCCGCTGCACATGGGGCTGGATCCCGAGCACCCCACCTTCACCGTCGACGGAACTGACGTGTCGGCCGCGATCCGCGACCCGCACATCGCCTCGGTCGTCTCCAAGGTCGCCACCAACCTCGATGTGCGTGCTGAGTTGGCGCGCCGTCAGCGCGACATCATCCGATTCGAGGCGACCGGGCACACCGGCTCTTTCTCCGGGGGAGCAGGCATCGTGGCCGAGGGGCGCGACATCACCACCGTCATCGCCCCCGATGCCGACGTCCGCCTGCTCGTGACCGCCTCAGAGGAGGCCCGCCTGATGCGGCGCGCCGGGGACCTGGAGGCCGCCGGCAAGCAGGTCGACGCCGACGCCCTGCGCGACCAGGTGGTGCGTCGCGACCGCGACGACTCCACGGTCTCCCAGTTCCTCACCGCGCCCGAGGGCGTCACCCTGGTGGACACCTCGGAGATGACCCTGGAGCAGTCCGTCGAGCGGGTCCTGGACCTCATCGAAGAGGCCGCCGACTCCGCTGCTCGGCGCAACGCGGAGGAGGATCTGAGGGCACAGGCCATGCGTGAGGGCCTGAGCGACTATGAGCTCGATGAGGAGGACCTCGCTCTTCTGGAGGCGGACGGTGAGCTTCCAACCGGTGACCGCACCGAGCCCGGGCTGCCGGTCCTGGCCGTCGTCGGTCGGCCCAACGTGGGCAAGTCGACACTGGTCAACCGGATTCTGGGCCGCCGCGAGGCTGTCGTCCAGGACACCCCCGGTGTCACCCGCGACCGGGTCTCCTACCCGGCCGAGTGGGCCGGGCGCCGCTTCACCATCGTCGACACCGGCGGCTGGGAGGTGGACGTGGCCGGCCTCGACGCTGCCGTGGCCACCCAGGCCGAGGTCGCCGTCGAGATGGCCGATGCCGTCCTGCTGGTCGTCGATGCCCAGGTCGGCATCACCGAGACCGACGCCCGGGTGGTGCGGATGCTGCGCCGCAGCGGCAAGCCCGTGGTTCTGGCGGCCAACAAGGTCGACTCCCCGGCACAGGAGGGGGACGCCGCCGCCCTGTGGAACCTGGGCCTGGGCGAGCCCTTCCCGGTCTCGGCCCTGCACGGCCGGGGCAGCGGCGAGGTCCTCGACGCCGTCATGGAGGTTCTTCCGGAGGTCTCCGCCGTTGCCGCCGCAGCCCCTGAGGGCGACCTGCACCGCGTTGCCCTTGTGGGACGGCCCAATGTCGGCAAGTCCTCGCTGCTGAACTCCATCGCAGGCAGGGAGCGCGTCGTCGTCAATGAGACCGCCGGTACTACCCGGGACCCGGTCGACGAGATCATCGAGCTTGACGGGCGCCAATGGGTCTTCGTCGACACCGCCGGGATCCGCCGGCGCGTCAAGCAGTCACGGGGCGCCGACTACTACGCGGTCCTGCGCACGCAGGGCGCCATCGACAAGGCCGAGGTCGCCGTCGTCCTCCTGGACGCCTCCGAGCCGATCAGCGAGCAGGACGTGCGCGTCGTCCAGCAGGTCGTCGATGCCGGCCGCGCCCTGGTCCTGGTCAACAACAAGTGGGACCTGGTGGACGAGGAGCGTCAGAAGATGCTCCTGTGGGAGGTCGAGCACGACCTGGCCCATGTCTCCTGGGCCCCCCATATCAACCTGGCCGCCCGGACGGGCTGGCACACCAACCGGCTCGTGCGCGCCCTCGACGCCGCCCTGGAGGGCTGGACCACGCGTGTGCCCACGGGCCGGCTCAACGGCTTTCTGGGGCAGCTGCAGTCCGCCACCCCACACCCGGTGCGCGGCGGCAAGCAGCCCCGCATCCTCTTCGCCACCCAGGTTCAGGTGGCCCCGCCCCGGATCGTCATCTTCACCACCGGTTTCCTCGACGCCGGCTACCGGCGCTTCATCGAGCGCCGCCTGCGCGAGGAGTTCGGCTTCACCGGCACCCCCGTTCAGATCGGGGTGCGCGTGCGCGAGAAGCGCCAGCGGCGCTGAGCCTTGAACGGGCTCAGTTGCCAGCCGCGGCCTGCTCCTTCTCCTTTTTGGCCCATGTGGCGACACGCGCCGCGCTCTCCTCCTCGGACAGGTCCTCGACCCGGGTCATGACCGACCACCGCACGCCGAAAGGATCGCGGATGGAGGCGAACCTGTCCCCAGACACGAAGGTGTCGGGCGGTTCCAGCAAGGTCGCACCGGCGGCGGCAGCCCGCTCAACGGCGGCGTCGACATCCGGGCAGTACAGGCGGATCGAGTAGCAGAGCGGCTCCTCCGACGGAGTCGCAACCAGGCCGGACAAGGCAGATGGTTCACCGATCTGGAGCCTCCCGTGACCGAAGTCGAGCTCCGCGTGGACGACCGTCCCCTCCATCTCCACACTGTCCACGATGCGCGCCCCGAAGATGTCACGGTAGAACCTGAGCGCCTGGTCGGCGCCGTCAACCGCCAGAAACGGTGTGATGCTGGTGAAGCCGTGCGGAGTCCCGTCAGTCGTGTACTGACCAGTGACCCCGGATACGTTGCGTGTACTCATACCAACGACTGCAGGAACGATGGAGGTGCCTGCGCTTGAAGATCTGCGACAGCTCCGGAAAGGTGAGGATCCGTGCCCAGGGCGACCGCTGATCGACGGGGGATCCTCTATCCCTCCAGGCTTCCGACCTTTCACCGCCAGCCTGTCCCCGAGGCACTGTCCGACCGCGTCCGCTGGATCTGGATTCCTCGCTGGGACCTGCGCAGGACAACGGGACCGCCAGGAGGTGCTCCCGTTCCCCGCCTGCAACCTCGTTGTCGAGCCCGATGGCATGGCTCTGCACGGCCCGACGGCGAGCATCTCCTATCGTGAGCTGGAAGGCCGAGGATGGGCCGTCGGAGCCCTTCTCAGGCCTGCGGCAGCGGGTGCGCTGTGCTCCCCGTCCCTGATCCGGAACTCCCATCGGCCGCTCGAGGACCCTGACCTGCGCACTGCGGTGGCCGACGCCATGGCGGATAGCAACACGACGAAGGGTGGACAACGTGCCGCCAGTGCGCTGGCAGACTGGGTGGCGCAGCACACCGGGCCGCCACAAGCGATGGCGCTCATCGCCAACAAGATGGAGGACGTCGTCGCCTCCGACAGAAGCGTCCTGCGCGTCGATCAGCTGGCGAGATGCCTCGATCTATCCGTCCGAAGTCTCCAACGCCTCTGCGAGAAGTACATCGGTCTGCCCCCACTCGCAGTGATCCGACGCTACCGGCTCCAAGAGGCGGCACAGCGGCTCCGGGAGGATTCGTCCGTCACCGTTGCGCAGCTGGCCGCCGAGCTCGACTACGCGGACCACGCCCACCTGACCGCCGACTTCCGACGCGTCCTGGGTCTCTCACCGAGCCAGTACCGACAGCAGACCATCAGCGATCGTCAGGCTCTCAGTGACCGGTAAGTGACCGGTAGTGGGCTCGAGCCCCGGGCTGCACCGCTCGATCAATAGGTCAGGGAGCGGAAGCTCCACCATGCCGTCAGGGTGCTCAGAGTCATCAGCACACTCAGCGCCAGCAGTGCGCAGGACACCTGCACCCAGCGCGTCGTGCGGTGCCGTCGCATCTGGACCAACGCCCACACATCGGCTGCAGCCAGCAGGAGGGTCACGACTCCCAGCAACAGGATGGCCGGGTTCTTGTCCACAACTTCGCGGGTCTGACCCAAGCAGCTCACGTCTTCCGGGTGGCACGCAGGGAGCTCGTAGGTGTTCTGCCAGCTGGTCGTTGTGGTGACGCCTACTGCCAGTGACACAAGCACGACAACCGTTCCGACGCAGGTGAGTGTCAGAGGCAGCCACCCGCCTGTTCTCTGGAGGTCGGCTGAAGAAGGCTCCATCGCCTCGTCGTACTGGCAGCCTTGATGATCCTGCGCCGGCGCGTCAAGAACCATCAGGACGCTGCGAGCGTGAAAACGGTTGGCACCGGACAGTGGCGCGCGGCCGCAACACCCATAGACTGTAGCCATGCTGAATCCGGTTGATCCCACCACCACGCCCGCCTGGAAGCGCCTCACCGAGCTCCACGACACCATGACCCCGGACCTGCGCGCCTGGTTCGCCGACGACCCGCAGCGCGCCGAGCGCTTCTCCTACGAGCTGGGAGACCTCTACGTCGACCTGTCCAAGAACCTGCTGAGCGACGACGTCCGCGACGCCCTGGTCGAGCTCGCCGAGCAGGTGGACGTCCCGGGCCGCCGCGACGCCATGTACGCCGGCGAGCACATCAACATCACCGAGGACCGTGCCGTCCTCCACACGGCCCTGCGTCGCCCGGCCACCGACTCCCTGACCGTGGACGGCCAGGACGTCGTCGCCGACGTCCACGAGGTCCTGGAGAAGATCTACGCCTTCGCCCGCCGCGTGCGCTCGGGGGAGTGGACCGGCATCACCGGCAAGCCCATCAAGACGGTGGTCAACATCGGCATCGGCGGCTCCGACCTCGGCCCCGTCATGGTCTATGAGGCCCTCAAGCCCTACGTGCAGAAGGGCCTTCAGTGCCGCTTCATCTCCAACATCGACCCCACCGACTGCGCCGAGAAGGTCGCGGACCTCGACCCGGAGACGACCCTGTTCATCATCGCCTCCAAGACCTTCACCACCCTGGAGACCCTCACCAACGCCCGCATGGCCCGCGACTGGTTCCTGGCCGCCCTCCAGGCCAAGGGCATTGAGACCGACGGCGCCATCGCCAAGCACTTCGTGGCCGTGTCCACCGCTCTGGACAAGGTCGCCGAGTTCGGCATCGACCCGGCCAACGCCTTCGGCTTCTGGAACTGGGTGGGTGGACGCTACTCGGTGGACTCCGCCGTCGGCACGGTTCTGGCCGTGGCCATCGGCCCGGAGAACTTCGCCGACTTCCTCTCCGGCTTCCACACCGTTGACGAGCACTTCGCCACCAAGGCCCCGGCCGAGAACGTCCCCATGCTCATGGGCCTGCTCAACGTCTGGTACGTCAACTTCTTCAAGGCCGGCTCCCACGCCATCCTGCCCTACGCCCAGTACCTGCACCGCTTCCCCGCCTACCTCCAGCAGCTCACCATGGAGTCCAACGGCAAGTCCGTGCGCTGGGACGGCAGCCCCGTGACCACCGAGACCGGCGAGGTCTTCTGGGGCGAGCCGGGCACCAACGGCCAGCACGCCTTCTACCAGCTCATCCACCAGGGCACCCAGCTCATCCCCGCGGACTTCATCGCCGTGGCCAACCCCGCTCACCCCACCAAGGACGGGGGAGTGGACGTCCACGAGCTGTTCCTGTCCAACTACCTGGCTCAGACCGCCGCTCTCGCCTTCGGCAAGACCGCCGAAGAGGTACGTGCGGAGGGAACTCCTGAGGAGATCGTCCCGGCCCGCGTCTTCACCGGCAACAAGCCGACCACCTCGATCCTCGCCCCGGCACTGACTCCCGCGGTCGTCGGCCAGCTCATCGCCCTCTACGAGCACATCACCTTCACCCAGGGCATCGTGTGGGGCATCGACTCCTTCGATCAGTGGGGTGTCGAGCTCGGCAAGAAGCTGGCCCTAGAGATCGCCCCCGCCGTCCAGGGAGACGAGGCAGCTCTCAAGAACCAGGACGCCTCCACCCAGAGGCTCATCAACCGCTATCGCGGCCTACGTCGGTAGCCCGATGCGGAACGAGAACGACGGCGACTCAGTCCCGATGGACCCGCACGAAGACGCTCAGCACATCCACGTGCGTGTGGCAGGTGCGGCGGATGCATCATGTGCCGGTCGCCTGCTGTTCGACTTCAACACTGAGTTCGACACCCCGACGCCCTCGGCGCAGGACTTCACCTCCAGGTTCCAGACGATGCTGGAACGTCAGGACGTCCTGGTGCTGGTGGCCGAGGATAGCAGCACTGACGACCCACGGGCAGTGGGCTTGGCCTACCTGACCTTGCGTCCCACACCTTATGGCGACGGGCCGATCGCTGAGCTCGAGGAACTCTATGTGCAGCCGGAACTGCGCAACCATGGTGTCGGCTCCCGGTTGCTCCTGGAGGCGCTGGAACAGGTGAGACAACGGTGCGCGCTCGAGATGCGCATCGGCGTCGATGAGGCCGATCGTGAGGCACGACGGTTCTATGAGCGGCACGGCTTCCGGAACACGGAGCCCGGCGAGACCAGCCGAATGCTCTGTTATGTCAGCGATCCACGACCCTTGAGGAGGACATGATGAAAGAGGTCAGTGCCGACGAGCTGCGTGGCTGGCTCGAGACGGAGAAGGACCTGGTGGTCCTTGACGTGCGAGAGCCGGACGAGGTGGCGCAAGCAGCTATTTCCGGATCGGTCAACATACCGCTAGGGCAGGTAGTCGATCGGATGAGCGAGCTCGACCCGGCCAGGCCCACCGCAGTCATCTGTGCCGCCGGCGTGCGCTCCGCCAAGGCGATCCAGGCGCTGACTGCAGCCGGTTACGCCGGCGAGCTGGTCAATGTCACCGGTGGCATGAAGGCCTGGCTGAGCCAGTAGCCCCGACAGTCAACGCGCTGAGAAGCACCCCTGGGACGGTCCCGGACTCGCGGATTCGAGACCGTCCCAGGTCCCAGCTTCAGTTCCGAGGGCGTGAGCGCCGAAGCAGCTCCTCAACCGTGCGCAGCACGCCGTCCTCGGTGTTGGCCGGTGCCGTGAAGGCGGCCGCCGCGTGGATGCCGGGGTGAGCGTTGCGCATGGCGAAGCCCAGGTCCGCGTGCTCGTAGAGGTCCAGATCGTTGAGGTAGTCACCGAAGACAGCCGTCTGCTCGGGAAGGATCCCCAACCTGGCCTGAAGCGCGGCCAGCGCGCGTCCCTTCGAGGCCTGTGGGGCCGTCATATCCACCCAGTGCAGACCGGACACAGCGGTTTGAACATTCGGAACCGCCGCGGTCAGCGCCTGCGAGCTTCCGTTCTCGACGTCGTCGAAGTCGAAGACGGCGACCTTGAGCACCTCATCCAGGGGGACGGTCATGAGGTCGTCAACGACCTCCAGCGCTTCGTAGTACAGCTGGGCCTGGGCCAGGAAGGCGGGGTCGGACCGTTCGATGTAGGCGCAGCGTTTGCACGCCACCACTGCGCCGACGTCGTAGCCGGCACTCGCCAGCTCCCGAGTTGTGACGATGGCGGCAGCGGCGTCCTCGGCGCTGATGGTGTCGGAGTGAATCTCCTCGTTCCCGTGGACGGCGAGGGCCCCGCTCTCCGCGATGATCGGCGAGTCATCAACGGTATGACCCAGAACTGCACGGAGGTTGGCTAGCTGCCGGCCCGAAGCGGGGGTGAAGACGATGCCGGCCTCACGCATCTGGGCAACGACCTGGGACAAGCCAACAGGAACGCGCCCGTCACCATCGATGAGGGTACCGTCCATGTCTGTGACGACGAGGCGGAGATCGATCTCGGCGGGCAGCGGTGCAAGGAATTCTGGCTCAAGGGGAAGAAGACGTTTCACATATCTATTCTCTCAAGGCCGGCACCTCGATGCAGACAATGACGGACGCCCGTTCTCCAACATAAGTCGGTGGAGAGCGGGCGCCCGTCAGAGAAACGGCTCCTGGTGTACCTGGAGCCTCAAGTTAGTCAGCTGGCCTGGCGGCGACGCATGACGAGGAGGGCGCCGGAGCCCAGCAGACCAGCGGCGATGACCGCGACGGCGATGCTCGGACCGGTGGTGGCCAGCGCGGGCTTCGTCGGAGTGGTGGAGGAGCCCGGAGCGGCGACCGTAGGAGTCGAGGACGGCTTGGCCGGGGTTGCGGTGGTCGTCGTGGTGGCCGGAGCCGATGGTGTCGGCGTGGCCTTAGGGGGAGTCGCCGTTGCCGGAGGAGCCGTCGGAGTGGAGGGAGCTGTCGGAGTGGAAGGAGTCGTCGGAGTGGGAGGAGTCGTCTTGGTAGACGGCGTGGACGGTGTGGTCTCCGGGGTCGGTGTCGGTGAAGGAGTGGTGGTGGCCGTCGGCGGGGCGGTGGTCGGCGGCGGGGTGGTGTCCCCGGTGGGCGTGAACGGGATGGTGCCGCTGTAGCCGGCGAAGTTCTGGGTTGCGTACCAGTTGCCGCTGTTGGGGTTCTGGGCGATTCCGATTCCGATGATGTTCGCATTCGGATCGGTCATGTTCTTGTAGTGGCCTGGAGATTCGAGCCACTGCTGGAAGAGCTGAGCACCGATGTCACCTCCGTCTCCGCGCATGGCCACGTTCTCCGAGACGGTGGTGTAGTTCTTGTCAGTCTTGTACCCGGGGTATGAATTGTAGAACTCGGGGCGGTGTGCCATGGTCTCGGTTTCGGCCTGGTGCTCGGACCAGTCCTGGGCGACGGCGTCGAACTCCTGGTAGCGGGTGACTGGCTGGAGATTCAGGTTGCGGCGGAGCTCGTTGACCTTGTTCAGGATGGTGTTGGCGTACTGAGCCCCCTCCGGGGATACCTGGACGGGAACCGCTGCGGCAGCGGCTGGTGCGCCCTGAGGAGCGGCCGGAGCGGCCAGTGCGGTTGAAGAGGCCGTCAGCGGCACGACGGCGAGCGCAGCTGCGGCGATGACGCGCTTGATGTTCATGTGTCGTTCTCTCTGATCGGGGTGGATGGGGAGAGCATCAGGGATGGATGTGGGAGTACACAGTCGGCTCTGCGGCAACTGGCTATGAACCGGCGAGCAGGATGCTGTGAATCATCCTTGATGTCGGTGTTCACTCAACCACAGATGCCGGGTCCATGCATGTAATTTGATTGTGACATTTCTGACCGAGCTCGTCGGGTGGCCGGACTGGGGGATCGACTGTCGGCGTACTGCTTATGTCGCAAGGTTTCAGCGGAAAGTCGATGTCACTAAGATCGGATTGAAGGGAATCGCATCCCTTCGCCGTTTACTCGGATGTAACCATCGGCAGCCGCTCCGCCTGGATCGGGAGAGGAGAATAGGCTTCATGGCTGTTACGGAAGATGCGAATGTGGCGAATGTTGATTGGAATCGAGGTATAAGAATGCAGCTACAGCCTCGCCAACGCGTAATCGCCAACAAAAAAATCCGCACTGATAACAGTGCGGATCATGATCTGGTCGGGCTGGCGGGATTTGAACCCACGACCCCTTGACCCCCAGTCAAGTGCGCTACCAAACTGCGCCACAGCCCGTCGACTCGCGGCATCCAGCCGCTTGCAACGAGTAGAACCCTAACCTATGAAGCGGCTCCTTCAGAAATCTGGCAGTGGTGAAGCCGCTCACCCCCACCCGGGTCAGTGGCGGTCATCCTGATGACGGCCGCCTCCCATGAGAGCGTCGAGTTGACGCCTCTCCTTCTTCGTGGGCCGACCAGCGCCCCGGTCCCGGATGACAGCGGCAGGTGCATCCAAGGGAGACGGACGCGGGGGAGAGGAATCGATGTACGCGGTGCGGGCAATCGGGGCACCCACCCGCTTGGTGAGGATCCGAGTAACAGTGAGAAGCCGGTCGAAGCCGTCGACGCGGTAGCGGACCTCGTCTCCCACCGAGACATGCTGGGCTGGCTTGGCGGTCTCACCGTTGATGCGCACGTGCCCCGCCTTGCAGGCACTCGTCGCGGCCGAGCGGGACTTGATCTGCCGCACGCTCCACAGCCAGACGTCGATACGAGCCGATGCCGGTCCGCTCGGGTCACTGCTGCTACGGGATGCGGGCCGAGAACGAGCTGCCATGGGGTCATCCTAGGAGGCCGGGCTCAGCCTGCTTCAACGATGTGTCCCGGGCCCGCTTCAAGGGCGCCGTGTTCTGCGCCGGCGGGAGAGCCCCCGAGCTATGAGTCCCCACCCCAGAGCGAGGGCGCCGAGCGCAGTCAGCGCCGAGTAGACCGGAGAGCGCCATATGGTGGAGCCCATCTCCTTGACGGTGCGCGTCGCCCGCTCCGGCAGGGCCCCGGCTCCGTTGCCACCGGCCAGGCAGTCGGTCAGGGTTGAGCGCAGGGCCTGTTCGTCCGCCTGGGGCAGGCCGAGACCGTAGGCGCCGGCTACTGAGACGAACCGACGTGCGTAGGTGCAGCGGTAGGAGTCGTTGGCCGGCCACCACCCTCCGGAGCCGGTGGGATTCCAGCTGCCGGTATCGGTGGATCCGACGGGGCAGGTCGCTGGACCGCAGGCCCCTTTGGCCTGATTGGCCTCGCCGTCGACCGCGATGAGATTCAACGGGTCGTTGGCGGCCAGCAGCCTGGTGCGCTCGTCCCACTGCCAGGCGCCGTGGGCGTAGAGGTAGTTGAGAGGCACCACGTGGTCGATCTGGACGGCGGCGGAGGTGTCCTGACCACGCTTGAAGGCGATCTTCTTCCCGGTGTAGGGGTCCTGGAGGATGCCGGCCCAGACAGTGGCGTCCGGACACACCCCCGCGCCCCGGCCATGCCCCTCTTCGCGATTCTGCACGCCGTCGGCCCGGGAGAAGTCGGCGTCAGTCAGATCCCGAGCCAGGATCTCATTGCGGGTATCGCAGCCGTCACCGTCGACGTCCGTCCACGCCTCGCCGAACCATCCGGTGCGGGAGCCTCCCTCGCCCCAGGACCGCGAGGCAGGGACGTCGTCGGGCAACTCCGACAGCTCCTCGAGAGAAGCTTTGGGGGACAGGATATAGTCGCCGCGCTGGTCCCATGGCGCCTGATGGAGGGCGGCTAGTTCAGCGGCCGCGGAATCCTCGGTCGCTTCCCGGGAGACGCCATCGGCGTGGACGGGCGGCATGGCCACGGTGCCCCATAGGCCGAGTGCGCCGATGACGCCGAGGCGTGTCAGGAACCGGCCGGGGAAGATCATGGGCCAACGGTAGCCGTTCGCACCGACATGTAAGAAGCATCCGAGCCCTGTGGTCCACAGGCACCGCGAGGCTACGGACGTCAGACGGCGCTGCGGCCCGCGGAAGCCGACTCATCCAGGTACCAGGTGGTCTCCCGGCCACGGCAGCACGAGGCGGGAGCCCTGACGACGTCAGGAGCTCCCAGGCCCCGGCGCGCCGCTTCCGCCTTCCCTTCGCCGCCGGCCACAACCATGATGCGGCCGGCGCGCTGCAGGGTCTCGAAGGTCAGTGAATAGCGTTGGGCGGGAGGCTTGGGGGAGCTTCGTACAGCCACGGCAGGAGCTCCTACCGCGAGTGCGGCAGGGTGCCCCGGGAAGAGCGAGCAGACGTGGGCGTCGGGTCCCAGTCCCACGTGGACGACGTCGAAGCCACCACTGGCCAGCCCCGCCGCCTCCAGTTCGTGGACCATGCGGGCCGTGGCCTCGTCCAGCCCGCTGACGTTCTGCGGAGCGGCCAGCCGGTGCACCTGAGACTCCGGAACGCCGGCGGCGATGAGCGGTGAGGCCAGCAGATCGTTGCGCTCTGGGTCGCCCGCGGGTACGAAGCGCTCGTCTCCGAACCACAGGTGAATGGCATGGCGCAGCTGCTCGGGCTGGGCAACTATGAGCGGGGCCAGCGAGTCGGCCAGCGCCACACCACCGGAGCCTCCCGTCAGCGCCAGGTGGGCCACCCCCCGGTTCGCAACCGCCTCGGCCAGGATCCGTACGGTGTCCTCGCAGGCCTGTTGAGCCGCATCGTTCAGGGTCGGTGCGACGACGACGGTCGGTGCCGGAGCCGCAGCCGCGGCCATCTGGATCTCGGTGAGCGCCTGGCCGTCGGCGGTGTTGTCATTCATTCGCGGGCTCCTCCAGCAGCGTGGCCAGGACCTCCTGATAGACGAGGTCCGGGGTGAGGCGGCGCAGCTCCTCGTTGAGGGTACTGATGGGCTCACGGCGGGCCATGGTCACCACCTGGGGCTCGGGGGATCCGGGACGGGTGATGGTGACGCGCTCCAGATCGTGGCGGGCGATAACGATATCGCCGTCGTCAGTCCTGGCGGTAATGGATGAGATGCCCTTGAAGTCCTCCTCATCGATCCGTTCCACAGGGACGTCCAGGCGCAGTCGCAGCCAGGCGATCATGAGGGAGAGCGAGGAGTTCCGAGGCTCACCGGCCACGATCACCTCTCGCAGCCCGCCCGAGCGCAGAATCGGGTCCAGGGTGGAGGCCACCATGGCGCGCCACAGGGTGATTCTGGTCCAGGCCAGGTCGATGTCTCCGCGCACACTGACCGGGGCCAGCCGACGCAGCGCCCTGGCGGGGAAGTCCTGAGTGGGGGTGTTGGTGATCCGAGTGGAGCCCAGGCGGCCCAGCGGGTCCTGTGAGGGGACCTCGGGGACGGTCGTCGGCCACCACACGACCACCGGGGCCTCGGGCAGAAGGAAGGGAACGACCAATGTGTCGGTGTGCAGTGCGGCCTCGTCCCAAGGGCGCAGGACCAGCGTTTCACCGGCACCGGCGTCGTGGCCCACGCGGATTTCGGCGTCCAGGTGCCCTCCGACTTGAGCGGAGACGTGCCCGTCGCGGCTGCGCGGAGTCGCGTGATCGGTGCCCTTCTCAGGCGGTTTGACCACGGCGATGACCCGACACGGGTGATCTCGGCTTGCTCCGTGGGCAGCGCACAGAGCCTCCTCCAGCCCCGTCTCGTCCGTCGAGATCACGAGTGTCAGTACCCGAGAGGATCCGGAGGTGCCTTCGTGCTCCACGAGCCGGGAGACGATCCGGGAGGTGGTCGTTGCGGTCAGCGTGGTGATCATGAGCGCCTCCAGGTGCGGCCGTCGCGGGCAAGGAGTTCGTGGGCACTGGCCGGGCCCCAGGAACCGGGGCGATAGCCATCGGGGGCTCCCTGTGCGGCCCAGTGCTCGATGACAGGATCCAGGATGCGCCAGGACAGGTCGACCTCGCGCTGGTGGGGGAAGAGCGGGGCGTCGCCCAGGAGCGCATCGAGGATGAGGCGCTCGTAGGCCTCCGGCGACTCCTCGTTGAAGGTGGCGCCGTAGCCGAACTCCATGGAGACGTCGCGCAGCTCCATCTGGGTGCCTGGCACCTTGGAGGCCAGTCGTAGCGTGATGCCCTCATCGGGTTGGATCCGCAGCACGATCGTATTTGCCCCCACGGCGGTGGCGGCTGCCGACTCGAAGGGCAGGAACGGGGGCTGCTTGAAGACGACTGCCACCTCGGTTACCCGGCGGGTGAGGCGCTTGCCAGTGCGCAGGTAGAACGGCACCCCCGCCCAGCGACGGTTGGCGATCTCCAGGCGCACTGCGGCGAAGGTCTCAGTCCGGGAGTCGGCGGCGACGCCGTCCTCCTCCAGGTAGCCCCTCACGGGCAGTCCGCCTTGGAAACCGGCGTCGTAGCGACCACGGGCCGTGGTGAGGTTCAGGTCCAGGACCCCGTCGCGCTCCAGACGCACGCAGTTGAGGACCTTTTCCTTCTCCAGACGCACTGAGGCGGCGTCCATGCTGGTGGGCTCCTCCATCGCGGTCAGCGCCAGGAGCTGGAGCAGGTGGTTCTGGATGACGTCGCGCGCGGAGCCGATGGTGTCGTAGTAGCCGGCCCGGGTGCCGATGCCGATGTCCTCAGCCATGGTGATCTGAACATGGTCCACGTAGCGTTGGTTCCACAGCGGCTCGAACATCGTATTGGCGAACCGCAGCGCCAGGATGTTCTGCACCGTCTCCTTGCCCAGGTAGTGGTCGACCCGGAAGACGTCGTCGGGGCGCACGATCCGGCCTACGAGGGCGTCGAGCTCACGGGCACTGGCGCGGTCGTGCCCGAATGGCTTCTCAATGACCACGCGCCGCCAGGCGTCGGCCGACTCCTCCACGAGCCCGGAGCGGGCGATCCGCTCGGTCACGGCCGGGAACCAGCCCGGGGGGATCGACAGGTAGAACGCGCGGTTTCCGCGGGTACCACGGGTGGCGTCCAGGTCGTCTACGACGCGGGTGAGCTGCTCATAGGCGGCATCGTCCTCGAAGGAGTCGAACTCCACGAAACGCATCCCGGCCGCCAGCTGCTCCCAGATCGCGGGGCGCCACGGGGTACGGGCGCCGTCGCGGACGGCCGTCTCCACGTAGTTGCGCAGGTCGTCGGCGGACCAGGAGCGCCGGCCGACGCCCACCAGCGAGAAGCTGGGGGAGAGCAGGCCGCGGTTGGCCAAGTCGTAGATCGCGGGTAGGAGCTTGTGACGCGCGAGGTCGCCAGTGATGCCGAACATCACCAGCACGCAGGGGTCGGCGATGCGCGGCAGACGAAGATCGCGGGCGTCGAGGAGCGGGTTGGCTGCTCGCGCGGGCCGCGACAGCGGTAATGGAGTCGCAGGGTCGGAGCTGGACACGTCAGCCTTTCTGAGAGACGACGAACAGTGGAAGTGGAATTAGATGGGTGCCCGCAGGTTGCGGTGGTCGGATCCGGGCTGCCGCAGGACTCCGAGAGCGCCTTGCGGACCGGCTGCCACTGTAACGCGGCCACTGGCGACTCACCTGGGAGGGACAGGCCCGGCGTGAGGCGTTGCACCGTGTCGGGACAGGGCGTGAACCACGGACGATCCTCGTCCCCGGGAACGGGACGCGGTAGGGTCGCAGTGTTCGTGGGCGCCTTCGAGCGCCCGCCGGCGACCGACTCACATCGCCATCGCCTCGGAATCGTTCCCGCCCGGTTCCACCTCTTGAACTCGCAGGACTCACGACCGTCCTGCCGCATAGGAAAGGACCTCCATGAGCAGCTTCACCCCCGCACCGGCCACAGCCGATCTCGGTGTCTTCGGGCTGGGGGTGATGGGGGCGAACCTTGCCCGCAACCTGGCTCGTCACGGTCACGCGGTTGCGGTCTTCAACCGCACTCTCGCCCGCACCGAGAGACTCATCGATCGCTACGGCTCCGAGGGCGACTTCGTGCCTGCGGCCGACCTGAAGGATTTCGTCAACTCCCTGCGTACCCCTCGCGTGGCCATCATCATGGTTCAGGCTGGAGCGGCCACTGAGGAGGTCATCGAGGAGCTCGCCGCTCTCATGGAGCCCGGCGACATCATTGTCGACGCCGGCAACACGCTCTACACCGACACCCGGCGTCGTGAGGAGTCCCTGCGTAAGCGCGGACTGCACTTCGTGGGCATGGGCGTCTCCGGAGGCGAGGAGGGGGCGCTCAACGGCCCCTCCATCATGCCCGGCGGTACCGTCGACTCCTACAAGCGTCTGGGGCCGATGCTGGAGTCCATCTCCGCCCATGTCGACGGCGTCCCCTGCTGCACCCATGTGGGGCCCGACGGCGCCGGCCACTTCGTCAAGATGGTTCACAACGGCATCGAGTACGCCGACATGCAGCTCATTGCCGAGGCCTACGACCTGCTGCGCCACGTCGGTGGCTTCTCCGTCCCCGAGATTGCTGAAGTCTTCCGCTCCTGGAAGGACTCCGAGCTCGACTCCTACCTCATCGACATCACCACCGAGGTCCTCTCCCACACCGACGCCACGACGTCAGGGCCCTTCATCGACGTCGTCGTGGACGCGGCCGGCCAGAAGGGCACCGGGGTATGGACCACCCAGACGGCTCTTGAGCTGGGGGTGGCCGTGCCCGCCATCGCCGAGGCCACCTTCGCCCGTGCCGTCTCCTCGGCCGGCGCGGCACGAGCCGCTGTCCAGGCCACAGACATCGCCCCTGGAACCTCGGCCCCGACTTTGGCTGACCCCGAGGAGCGGCGCGCCTTCGTGGACGCCGTCAGGCAGGCCCTCTACGGATCCAAGATCGCCGCTTACGCCCAGGGCTTCGATGAGATCGCCACCGCCTCGAGCCGGTTCGGCTGGAACATCGACCTGGGGGCGATGGCCCGCATCTGGCGGGGAGGCTGCATTATCCGGGCCCGATTCCTGGACGACATCACCCGCGCCTACGACGAGAACCCCAACCTCGCCAGCCTGCTGACAGCGCCGGTCTTCGCCTCTTCCCTCTCCCGGGTGCTACCCGCCTGGCGCCAGGTCGTGGCGACCTCCGCCACCACCGGCGTCCCGGCCCCGGCCTTCGCCTCTTCCCTGGCCTATGTCGACCAGCTGCGCTCGCCGCGCCTGCCTGCAGCCCTCATCCAGGGGCAGCGCGATTTCTTCGGCTCGCACACCTACCACCGCACCGACGACGTCGAGGGCATCTACCACACGCTGTGGGCCACTCCCGAGCGCGCCGAGGAGAAGTGGAGCTGAGCTCCGCCTCAGCCATCATCCGCCCCATCTTCTGCGAGATTCCCGCATATGACGACGACCGTTCCGGCTCGCTCGGACAGCCTCACGAACCTGCGTCACGAGGAAGCCTCTTGGCGGGCTTCGGTGTGCCAGGTGGCCTCCAGCCACGTGGCAATCGATGTCACTACTGCCATCGATCCCAGTGAGGTCGTCTTCACGGTCCACTGCCGAATGCAGCTGCACATCAGGCGGCAGGCCGAAGGACTGTGGGTGGACTTCGTGGGGCAGGCGGTCGATTCGCTCAGCGTCGACGGACAGCCGGCCGCGGTGACCTGGGACGGAGCCCGCCTCGCCCTGCCCGTCCTGGGCCCGGGCGAGCATGTGCTGGAGATCGAGGCGCGCGGCCTCTACTCCAACTCGGGTCAGGGACTGCACCGCTTCCACGACCCGGTTGATGGCGCGACCTACCTCTACACCCATTTCGAGCCCTCCGACGCACGTCGGGCATGGCCGGTCATGGAGCAGCCGGACCTCAAGACCCGTTTCTCGCTGGAGGTCGCCCATCCGCGCGGCTGGACGGTCATGTCCAACACGCGTCCGGTGACAGGCGGCTCGGGTGCGCACGCGCCGGCTGACTCGGCCGACACCGACAGCGGTGAGGTCGGTGGCGACGTCCAGGTGACATCCTTCGCCGTCTCCAAGCCTCTGCCCAGCTACCTCACCGCGCTGGCCGCCGGCCCCTGGCACCGGGTGACCGGGCGGTGGAGCTCCCCGGGCCGCGAGGGGCTCACCGTCCCGTTGTCGTGGTCCTGCCGGGCCAGCCTGGCCGACCATCTCGACGCCGCCGAGCTCCTCGACGTCACGCGGGCGGGCCTGGACTTCTACGATCGGGTCTACAGCTATGGATTTCCCTGGGACTCCTACGACAGCGTACTCGTTCCGGAGTACAACCTCGGTGCCATGGAGAATCCCGGCTGCGTCACCTTCAACGAGGACCTCTTCCTTTTCCGCGGGCCGGTCACCCGCTCCCAAAGGGCGGGGCGCGCAAACACGATCCTCCACGAGATGTGCCACATGTGGTTCGGCGACCTTGTCACTCCCACCTGGTGGGAGGACACCTGGCTCAAGGAGTCCTTCGCCGACCACCAGGGGACCTGGGCCGCGGGAGAGGCCGCCGGCTTCACCGAGGCGTGGGTGAGCTTCGCTTCTACCCGTAAGGCCTGGGCGTACCTGGAGGACTCCCGGCCGACCACCACCCACCCCATCGTTGCGCAGGTAGACGACGTCGAGGCCGCCCGTCAGGCCTTCGACGGCATCACGTACGCCAAGGGCGCCTCCGTCCTCAAGCAGCTTGTCGCCCATGTGGGCCAGGACGCCTTCCTGGAGGCAGCCGGGCGTCTCTTCGAGCGCAGCGCCTACGGCAACGCCGCCTTGGACGACTTCCTTGACGTGCTCTCGCAGGTATCAGGCCGCGACATGCAGGATTGGGCCCGGGCCTGGCTGCACACCGCGGGTCCCTCCATCCTCACCAACGAGTTGGTCGTTGACGGTGGGCGGATCGCCTCACTGACTCTTCGCCAGGAGGGCACCGACCCGACCACTGGGGAGCCGGTGCTGCGTCCGCACACGCTCGTCGTCGGCCTGTACTCCTTGGGCGAGGACGGCGCGCTGGTGCGCACCCACCGTCTGCCGGTGACCATAGAAACCGAGCAGATTGAGGTCCCAGAGGCGGTGGGGTTGCTCGCACCCGACGTCGTCCTGGTCAACGACGAGGACCTTACCTACGCCGTCGTGCGGCCGGACAATGACTCCCTGTCCTGTCTGGCCGCCTCGCTCGGGTCCGTCCGTGACCCCATGGCTCGGGCCCTGGCCTGGTCGATGCTGCACAACCTTCTGCGGGACGCATTCATCGGCTCACCGCTGTTCGTAGAGGCCGTCCTGGCGCACGCCGACGACGATACCGAACCGGGCACCCTGGCCACGCTGCTGAGCCAGGCACTGCGAGCAGCCAGCCGGTACAGCGGCCCTGGGACACGTCGGGCGCTACTGGACAGACTCCTTGCAGACGACCCGACGGAGCTCCCGGAGGACTCGGAGACCTCGATGACGCGCGGCGGCTGGGGCAGACTGCGTGCCGCTGTGCCGGGCTCGGACTCCCAGCTCATCCGTGCTCGCGCCTGGCTGGAGGCCGCGGGGCAGGCGGGCCTACTCGGCGAGGACGTCGCATCGCAGGTCGTCGCCCGCATTCGAGGGCTGCTCAACGGCGACCTTCCCGGACTGGAGCTCGACGCTGATCTGAGGTGGCGGGCACTGACCGCTCTGGCGAGGCTGGACGCCGTCAGCTTCGATGAGCTTGACGCACAGCGGGAGGCGGACCCGACGGCCGGCGGTCTGACCCGCCATCTGAAGACCACCAGCTCGCGGCCCCGAGAAGAGCTTAAGACGGAGGTCTTCAACCGTCTTCTGAGTGACACAACCTTGAGCAACGACCATGTTGACGCCCTGATCGCGGGTTTCGCCGTCGACGCTCACCGCCGGTTGACGGTCGCGTTCACCTCTCGCTACCTCCAGGAGCTTCAAGGGGTGTGGGCCGATCGAGATCAGGAGATCGCCACCCGGCTGGTCCTGGGGCTGTTCCCCGCCTGCGGGGATGAGGGCGATGCTCAGGCGGTTGACGACTGGCTCTCTTCCCACCCCGAGGCGCCGCTCGCCCTGCGTCGGCTCCTCCTCAAGAGCCTTGACGACCTGCGCCGCGCTCTCGCCGCCCGTCATGTCCGCTCAGCGTCTGCCTGATCGACAAGGCCCCTCCCATCGATAGGACCTTTGTCCTAACCTGAGCAACATCAGGGGGCGCCGTTACCCTTCTGAGACCCTCATGCGGTGCTCCCGATCACCTCGCGGCGTCGGCCGGGGCGGCCGGCGGGTAGGCTTCTTACTATTCGGAGCAAGTCATGTCGCGATGCTAACTCGACGTCGGTGCAACGAACGGTATGGTGGTGCCTGAGGCGGCGCACCGGGCGCCGCAACGAACTGAGGGGCAGGAATGATGTCGAGCAGTCCGATCGAGCAGGATCCCTCCTCCACCCAGACCTTCGGGGTTGCCGATGTTGCCGACTCGGTCTCCTCTCCGATGGTGGGGCTGAGTCAGCAGGACGCCGCCGCGATCGCTGCTCTACCGTCGGGAACAGCGCTTCTTCTCGTCCATCACGGGCCGACCACAGGGGCGCGGTTCCTTCTGGATGCCGAGGAGACAACCGTCGGGCGCCACCCGCGTGCCGACATCTTCTTGGACGACGTCACCGTCTCCAGGAAGCACGCGGTCTTCTCCTCCCTGCCCGACGGCGGCTACGGGGTCCGAGACTCCGGCTCTCTCAACGGTACTTACGTCAACCGCACGCGTGTGGAGCAGGTGGCTCTCCGCTCCGGTGACGAGGTCCAGATCGGTAAGTACCGGATGACCTACCACCCCGGCCCCCAAGGCGGAGCCGCGTCTCGGTGAGCTCCGCAACCGCACGAAACGAGAAGCGGCCCTCCTCCTCACCCGACGCTTCCGAGCTCCCGGACGGCGGGACCTGGCCCCGCGGTATCTCCCGCGAGCCGGTGATGAAGATCGGGCAGGTGGTGGATCTCCTCAAGGTGGAGTTTCCGGCCCTGTCGATCTCAAAGGTTCGCTACCTCGAGGGGGAGGGGCTCATCAGTCCCCACCGCGTTGGTAACGGTTACAGGCGCTATTCCCAGGCGGATCTGGAGCGTTTGCGCTACGCCTTGGCGGTGCAGCGGGACGAGTACCTTCCATTGCATGTCATTCGGGAGCGTCTGGCGCGCCTGGACACCGATGCCGATGCCCCCGCCCCCCAGCCCATTGCCCGCGTGGTCGCTCGTGACGGCAAGATTGTTGACGATGGGCCCATGGACCTGGAAGCACTCCTGGCCCACTCCGGTGCCAGCGAGTCCCAGATCGAGGAGCTTGTTTCCATTGGTCTCGTCAGCCCCGATGTCCGGGGGCGCTACAGTCAGCAGAACCTGAGAACCGTGCGCCTGGCCCTGGAGATCACCCGCAAGGGCGTGCCTCTGCGCAACCTGCGTGCGGTACGGGCGTCGGCCGAGCGTGAGGCGGACACGATCGACCAGGCGGTGGCTCCGCGCCGGTCTCGGTCCCGTAGCGCCGGTGAGGAGACGGCTCGCGAATTGGCTGAGCTCGTCGCGGATCTGCACACGATTCTGCTGCGCCGTGCCGTCGACTCACTGGGTTGACGACATGCTCGCGCGAGCGCCTGGTGAGAGCGTTCGAACGGCGCCGCGAGTCGACGAAAGTCAGCACTTGTAGCGTGCGCGTTCCCGGGACAGGACCGAGCGGCTCCCCTTAGGGTTGGGGCGTGCCATTGATGCAGTTGGTGGGCGTCAGGTCCACCAATCCTGATGACGGCCTGGTCGCTGTCCTCGTGGAGGATGGTGGGCCGGCGATGCTGGCGATTCCGGTGACTGCCCATGAAGGACTGGTTCTGCAGGCTCACGGTTCGTATCGCTCGCCATCTTGGCCCAGGCTCCTCGATGACGTCGTTGAAGCCCTGGGCGGGCGTATCGGGCGCACCGAGCTCGACGTCGACGACGACGCGCGCCTTGTCGCCAGGCTGGTCGTCGAGGCGCCCGCATGTGCGGACAAGGTCATGGCGGTTCCCTGCACTCCGGGTGAGGGGCTTCTTCTAAGTGGCTACCACCGGTTCCCGGTACATGCCAGCAGTTCTCTGACGCGGCTCAGGGCCGTCGATCTCAGCGATGATTACGGAGCCGAGCAGTTCGAGCAATGGCGGCGAATGCTGTTGCGGACCAACGACCTCGCCGACGACACGCGGGACTGATGTGACTCGTGTGACTTGAGTTGTGATCTGCGGCACTTCCGATTGTCGGTGCGTCACTGGTGGAACGGCTCCATTTCGGGCGAATGCTCTGTGTTCCGAGCAAGATGCTTGTCCTCACCTGAAGATTCATGCCTGACGGCACATCGAGATAGGGCGTGCCCTTCGTTGAGCATCGCCCCAACTGGTCCTATCGTGGAGTCGTGGCCGCACGAGGCGAGCCGCCGCGTCACTTGCAGGCGCGTCTCATTCCGGTGACAGGAGCAGCTCGTGAGCATGAATGAAGCCAGTGCGGTAGCGAGGCCTCAGCGTACTCAGGGCATGCTGTTCGGAGATCCGCTCCCGCAGCTCGACGCCGATTCGGGCTACCGGGGTCCAGTCGCCTGTCGTGCAGCTGGCATCACCTATCGTCAGCTCGACTACTGGGCTCGTACAGGCCTGGTCGAGCCGTCGATCCGCAGCGCCAGGGGATCGGGTTCCCAGCGCCTCTACTCCTTCCGCGACATCCTTGTTCTCAAAGTCGTCAAGCGGCTTCTGGACACCGGGGTGTCCCTGCAGCAGATTCGCACGGCTGTCAGCGCCCTGCATTCGCGCGGCGTGGAGGACCTGGCCTCCATCACCCTGATGAGCGATGGCGCCTCGGTTTATGAGTGCACCTCTGCCGATGAGGTCGTCGACCTCGTTGCCGGCGGCCAAGGCGTATTCGGCATCGCGGTGGGCAGGGTATGGCACGAGGTCGAGGGCGCACTGGCGGACCTGCCCGTCGACCATGCTCAGGCGCTCGGGACGCCGCTCGTCGAGGACGAGCTGGCCAAGCGCCGGGCGGCAAAACGGCAGCAGGCCATCTGATCCTCAAGGGAAAACGTTCCTGAGTGCGTTGTTCGCCGAGGCTGGAACCGTGGGTAGGGTTCCAGCCTCGAACGTATTCTGACCCTGTTGGCCTTGCTATGACAGGACAAAATGTCATCAAGGCGCCGTTGAGAGATCAGGAGAGAACATGACTGGAACATCGACACGCGCGCTCGCCGACCTCCAGATCAGTCCCATCGGGCTGGGAGGCAATGTCTTCGGCTGGACGGCGGACGAAGCCGCCTCCTTCGACGTTCTCGACGCCTACCTGGACGCAGGCGGGAACCTCGTCGACACCGCCGACGGATACTCGTACTGGGCGCCGGGCAACTCCGGAGGGGAGTCGGAGACCGTCATCGGGAACTGGCTATCCTCACGCCCCGTGCGTGATCGCATCGTCCTGGCCACGAAGGTGTCCACCAAACCCGACCGGCCCGGACTGAGCGCCGACAACGTCCGCCTAGCGCTGGAGGAGTCGCTGTCGCGTCTGCGCACCGACACCATCGACATCTACTACGCCCATTTCGATGACAAGTCCACCCCGCTTGAGGAGACTGTCTCCGCCTTCGAAAGGGCCCGACGCGCCGGCAGGATCAAACACGTGGGACTGTCCAACTACGCGCCCGAGCGCATCCGGCAGTGGTTCGCCATTGCCGATTCCCAGGGCTGCGCCAGGCCCATCGTCTTACAGCCCCATTACAACCTCCTCCATCGCGACGATGTCGAAGGTCCGGGCGGCAGGGGACAGACGGCTGACGAGCTCGGCATGGGGATGATGCCCTATTTCGCTCTGGCCGCGGGCTTCCTCACGGGAAAGTACCGTCGGGGCGAAGCAGTCGACGGAGAACGCGCCGGCATGGTCGCCGACTACCAGCGGCCGGAGTGCTACGACGTCGTCGACGCCGTCGTCCAGGTCGCTGAAGCCCACCGAGTGGAGCCCGCCGCAGTGGCGCTGGCCTGGCTGCGCGACCGGCCCGGCGTCACCGCCCCGCTGGCCTCGGCGCGCAACCTGAGGCAACTGGCTCCGATTATGGACGCCTTGACCCTTGAGCTCGATGAGGAGGAGATTCGGACTCTGACCCGGGTCTCCGATGCTGCGCGACTCTGATCGCGAGTGCCGTCGTGCGCACTGATCGACTCGGGCCTGCGAAGACCTACTCGACTTACTCGGTGCGCCGTCCCAGGACGTAGCGACGGCTGTACCCGTCGGTGAGGTCGGTGATGGTGACTCGCACCAGACCGGCCTCATCAATGCGGTAGTGCTCCTGGATCCGAGGACCCTGGTCGCGCCGCTCCACGGAGTAGGTGCGCAGCTCCTGATCGTCCATGTCCCGCAACGAGACGTCGAAGGGGAAGACGATGTCTTGGTAGGGGGCGATCTCGCCTCGGGGCTCGCCGGCCTCATCGACGTCGGCGCATTCGACGAATCGGTACCAGCCGATGTTGTGGGCCGCATCGTACTCGCGGGTCAGGACCGTTCCTTCACGGCCGTCGGGGGAGGCCTGGACGGACTCCGGATTGAGAATCGCATCGAAGGTGAGTCGGTGACCGGCGTCGGCCTCACGGAAGACCCCGAAACCGCGCGAGAGCCGATCGGTGAGGTCGTAATCGCTGGTGCGGTCGGCAGCGATTGCCAGACCGATGGCCGTGGAGGCTCCCGGGTAGGGGGAGCGGTGAACCCGACGCCCGAAGCGCTCGCGCACGAGTCGGGGGACCAGCGGAAAACCGGACGCGCCGCCCACCAGATAGACGCCGGCGATGTCTGTCAGGTCGGGGCTGCCGTCGTCGAGCCTGCCGATCAGCGGAGCCATCGTGGCCAGCGAGCGCTCGATGAGCGGAGTGCTGGCCCGATACAGATCGGCCACGGGCAGGACGATGTCCTGGCCCCGCAGGACGATGAGCACCCGGCGACTCTGAGGGGTCAGGTGCTCCTTGGCGTCCCGGCACTGATCCAGCAGGTCGTCGAGCTCGGTGTGGGACAGATCCTGTTCCGCGATCCCGGCCTTGTTCAGCACCATCGTGGCCATGAGCAGGTCGATGTCGTCACCGCCTAGGTCACCCAGCCCGTGAGAGGCCAGAACCTCGTGCGAGGTGCCGATGACGTCGACCAGGGAGGTATCGAACGTGCCCCCTCCCAGGTCGTAAACCAGGACCCGGGTACGCTTGGCGGAGACGGTCGTCGCCTTGCGGTGCGTGTACTCGAAACCGGCGGCGCTAGGCTCGTTGAGCATGGCGGCGACGCAGAAGCCAGCCCCTTGGAAGGCCTCCAGGGTCAGCAGGCGCTGGGCCCCATAGGCGTGGGCGGGAACCGCGACGACCGCGCGGGCCCGATTGATGTCCACATCCTGCTTCGACAGCTCTGTTCGCAGGTGGCGCAAGTAGCTGGTGAGAACCTCCAAGGCAGAGAAGGTCCGCTCGCCCAGTGTCACCGGGGTGGAGGCCGTCAGCGTGGGGGATGCCAGAACGCGTTTGAGACTGCGCAGCAAAGGGGCGCCCTGATGGGCGGCCTGCCTGGCGGCGAAACCGTGGACGAGCTCACCATCGCGCAGCGCGGTCAACGAAGGCATGAAGTCGTGCTCGTCGCCGTTATCGTCGGCGAAGCTGAGAACCGGATAGTTTCCTCGATCAGCAAGCGCAACGACGGTGCGGGTCGTCCCCAGGTCGATTCCCAGATCGATGTCCGTTATCGCCTCCGTGTCGGAGGTCGTTCCGGGGAGGGTTCCGCTGTGGATGCTGTTCAGGCTGTTAGTGGTGTCCGCTGCCATGTGGCGACCCTATCGTGACGGGCCCCTCTCTTCGGGTAATCCCAGCGCGTCGTGAGTCTTTTGTGGGACGTGACAATCGGCTCAAGGCCGTTGTTCCCAGGTTGGGACGAAAGGCCGTGTCGCTGGCTCCTGAGTATCGCGTATGCAGGAGACGTCAGGTGTTGGTGCCGAGCCCTCGCGCGATCGGTTAGGCAGTGGGGCGGTCGGCGGGTAACAATACTGGTGGGTTGCGCTCAAGCGCCCCGGGCCCCGCGCCCGCCCGGAAGGGCGGCGGGGAGGGTCACTCAATCTCCCATCGGGAACGGTATGAGCACCATTCTCTTCCTCGTGATCGTTGTCGTCGTCACTGCTCTCGTCTTCGACTTCACCAACGGTTTCCACGACTCGTCCAATGCCATGGCGACGTCGGTGGCGACCGGCGCCTTCACACCGAGGCGAGCGGTTCTGGTCGCCGCGGTGCTCAACGTGATCGGCGCCTGTCTGTCGACAGAGGTCTCCAAGACGATCTCTCACGGAATGTTCGACGACGCTGTGGTCCAGGCGGCGCCGGCCATGATCTTCGCGGGTTTGGCCGGCGCCATCTTGTGGAACCTGGCGACCTGGCTCTTCGGGCTGCCCTCATCGTCGTCGCACGCGCTGTTCGGGGGGCTCATCGGAGCGGTGGTCGTGGCTGCTGGCGTCCAGGGCGTCCACTGGGGAACAGTGATTTCCAAGATCATCCTGCCAGCCGTTATCGCACCGGTCGTGGCCGGGCTGGCCGCGGCGCTGGCGACGGCGCTCGCCTATCGCATCGCTCATCCGACCAACCCGTACTCGCAGAGGCTCTTCCGCAGCAGCCAGCGAGTGACCGCTTCACTGGTGGCCCTGTCCCACGGCACGTCCGACGGACAGAAGACCATGGGGGTCATCACCCTTGCACTCGTGGCCGGTGGCTACCAGCAGGCCGGCACCGGACCGCATTGGTGGGTCATCGCCGCGGCGGGACTCGCCATTGGTCTGGGAACCTACTCCGGCGGATGGCGCATCATGCGCACCATGGGACGAGGGCTGGTGCACGTCGAGGCCCCGCAGGGCTTCGCCTCGGAGACCGCCTCAACGGTAGCGATCCTGGCCTCGTCCCATCTGGGCTTCGCCTTGTCCACCACCCATATCTGCACCGGCTCCATCCTGGGCTCGGGAATCGGCCGGGGCACCAAAGTGTCCTGGGGGACCGCCGGAAAGATGGCAATCGCCTGGTTGGTGACGCTCCCGTGCTCGGGTCTGGTGGGTGCCGCCACCTCCTACGTCGCAGTCAAGGGAGGGGTGCCGGGCACTATCGCCGTCATCTGTCTGCTCATTCTTGGGGCTCTCGCGATCATTCGGCAGGCAGGCCACCACCGAGTGGACTTCTCTAACGTCAATGACGCCTCCGAGGTCGTCGTCGGCAAGCGGGACCCGGAGATGGGACGCCAACCGCGCACGCTTGAAGAAGTGCGCTCCGAGATCGTCAATGGCACAACAGACCAGGAGAGCGCGCAGCCGATGAGGACAGGATCCATGGCATGACTGGTATGACGATCGACTGGGGCTCGTTGGGGCTGGTGACTGCAGTCACAGTGCTGGGAACCGCCTTCATCCTCGTCATCTGCTCGCTGGCCGCCCGCATGATGGCCACGGTGCACGCTAAGCACGAGGCCGGCCAGGTCGAGGGCATACGCCTGGCCCAGGTCTTGGCGGCTGTCTTCATCGCCATCGCCGCCATGATCGCCCTGTTCGGGCTGTGGCTCATCATCCCGTACTTCCACTGACCTCAAAACTGACCGCCCGCCGGCCTTCCATCGGTCGCCCACCCGGCACGGGGGAGTGGTCCTGCTAACATCCGAGCGTGACTGAGGACCTCAAGGGCCTGGCCCTGGACGCTATTGCTACTTCCGCCGCGGCCGACGACCCCGATTATCCGCGCTTCCACGTCGTTCCACCCGTGGGACGGCTCAACGACCCCAACGGCCTCCTGGTCGATGGAGCCACCTATCACGCCTTCTTCCAGTTCAGCCCGTTCCATCCCCACCGCAAGCTGGTCTACTGGGGCCACTCCTCCTCGACAGATCTGCTGCACTGGAACCACCACGGGCCCACCATCGTCCCCGACTCCTCTTACGACCTGTCCGGCGCCTACTCCGGCAACGCGATCGTCCTGGAGGGCCGCGAGCTCGAAGGGGCCCCCGTCCAGGCCCCCTATCAGCTCTTCTACACCGGCAACCTCAAGGATCCGGTCACCGACGAGCGCACCGCCAGCCAGTGCCTGGTCACCAGCAGTGATCTGAAAAATTTCACCAAGTGGCCCGGCAACCCCCTCATCCCCGCCAACGCCGAGGGTTACACCGCCCACTACCGCGACCCGCAGGTTTTCCGGGACCCCGATCGGCCGGGGGAGTACCGGATGCTCATCGGCGTCCAGCGGGTTAACGAGACCGGTGCTGCGGTCCTGTACCGCTCCCGGGACCTGGTCTCCTGGGAATTCGAGGGCGAGCTTACCTTCCCCGGCGCGGGCGGCGCCTTCAGCTCCTTTGGCTACATGTGGGAGTGCCCTGGTCTGGTGCGGGTGATGGACGAGGACACCGGCGAGGAGTGGGACGTTCTCATCTGGTGCCCCCAGGGCATCACCCCGCAGCGGGAAGGATTCGAGAACATATTCCCCTGCGTTTACACGGTGGGGCACCTTAAGGGGACCGAGCTTCGAGACACCGACGGCACCTTTCACGAGGTTGACCGCGGCTTTGAGTTCTACGCTCCCCAGGTTTTCGCGCGCAGGCCCTCCGAGCCTGGGCCGGTGCTGCTGACCGCCTGGGCCGGCAACGCTTCCGAGGATGACCAGCCCTCGATCCAGTCCGGCCAGTGGGTTCACGCCCTGAGTCTGCCCCGGGCATTGAGCCTGAAGAACGGCCGACTCATTCAACGTCCCGCCACCGACCTGCCTCACGACGCCGGACAACCGGCTCTGGTGGGGACGCCTCTTGACTCCGGTCAGTACGAGCCGGCTGAGCTGCACGGGCACTGCAGCTGGCAGCTGCGTCTGGAGGCGGAGCCGGACCGAACCTCAGGAGCGTGGGGAGTGCGGATCGGGACCGATCGGTCTTACGTGGACATCATCCTGGACGGGGGAGCGCTCCGGGTGGATCGCTCGACTTCCCGATACACCCAGCACGGCGCCGAGCGTACGGTGACGCTTCCCGAAGGGTGTGCTTCGGTACTGGAGATCGTTCATGACCGTTCACTGACCGAGGTCTTCGTCGGCGACGGGGCCCTGGCCTTCACGATGCGCAGCTTCGTCGATCCCGACAGCTCGGGAGCGCGACTTCTGGCGGGGGGAGTCCTCACGCTGAAATCCGGCCGCGTCAGGACTTTCACACCGGTCCCCGAAGCCCTCTGAGGCTCGCACCATGACGCGGAGAAACGACGGTTCAGCAGCTCGGATTCGGGGAATAGACCGGGGCTATCTCTCCGGTTGCAGAGTGCTGTGACTCACTGTACTGTGACCAACGATTGACATAGGTGTGGCCGCCGGGAGTCAGCGACGTTCCCGACCAGCGGGTTTCCCAGCCCTCCCAGCTGTTGCGGTCCCATCACGAGAAAGGAACCCCGGGTGGCAATGGATCACGCCCGCGTGGCGAAGGACGTCCTGACGTACGTCGGCGGCGCCGACAACATCAACGCAGCAGCGCACTGCGCGACGCGTCTACGTCTTGTCCTCAACGACATGGACAAGGTCGACCAGAAAGCTCTCGATAAGGACCCGGACCTCAAGGGCACCTTCATCGCGGGCGGCATGTTCCAAATCATCGTCGGACCGGGAGACGTCGACCTCGTCTTCTCCGAGATGATCCACACCGGAGGGGTCAAGGAGGTCTCCAAGGACGAGGCCAAGGAGCAGGCCGCCAAGAGCGGTAACCCACTCTCCCGTTTCATCAAGGCGATCGCCGACATCTTCGTGCCTCTGCTCCCGGCCCTGGTGGCCGGTGGTCTCATGATGGCGATCCACAACGTCCTCACAGCAGACTTCTTCACTTCGCCCGCCTTCGTCGCCTCGGACAACCCCACTGGCGCCTACGGGTTGGTCGACAGGTTCTCGTGGCTCGCCGACTACGACGACGTCATCAACCTCGTCTCCTCGGCGGCTTTCGCCTTCCTGCCCGTGCTTGTCGGCTTCTCCGCGGTCAAGCGCTTCGGTGGCAACGTCTACCTGGGCGCGGCCATGGGGGCTGCCATGGTCTCCACCCAGCTGACCAGCGCCTACGAGATCGAGACGGCTCGGCAGGCCGGCACCATTGAGGTGTGGCACCTTTTCGGCCTGACCGTGGACAAGATCGGCTACCAGGCCATGGTCATTCCCGTCCTGTGCGTCTCATGGCTGCTGGCGTACATCGAGAAATGGCTCCACAAGCGCCTGTCCGGGACTGCTGACTTCCTGCTGACCCCGCTCATCACGCTGCTGGTGACCGGCTTCCTCACCTTCGTTGTCGTCGGCCCTCTGGCGCGTGAGCTCTCCGATGGAATCACTAACGGCCTGAGCTGGCTGTACACGACTGCAGGCCCCCTGGGCGGCTTCCTCTTCGGTCTGGTCTACTCGCCGATCGTCGTCACCGGCCTGCACCAGTCCTTCCCGGCGGTGGAGCTGCCTCTTATCGCGCAGATGAGCAGCGGCGGTCCCGGATCCTTCATCTTCCCGATCGCCTCCATGGCCAACATTGCCCAGGGCGCTGTGACCCTGGCGGTCTTCTTCCTGACCAAGGACTCCAAGATGAAAGGGCTGGCCGGTGCCGGTGGTGTCTCTGCGATCGTCGGCATCACCGAGCCCGCGATCTTCGGTGTCAACCTGCGTCTGCGCTGGCCCTTCTTTATCGGGATGGGCGTTGCCTCCGTCGGGGGCGCTGCTGTTGCTCTGCTCGACATCCACAACCAGGCTCTGGGCGCCGCCGGATTCGTCGGCTTCGTCTCGATCGTCCCCGACGACATCCTCAAGTACCTCATTCTCGAGGTGATCGTCTTCATCGCCGCTTTCGCCGCTGCCTTCGCTTACGGTACCACCCGCGGCAAGGCCTCGCTGGCCGGGGACGACATCGACGCCGACGAGGCGGCCCTGGAGGCCGAGGCCATGGCCGAGCACGCCGAGACCGTCGAGCTGCCCGCCGAGGCCGCCGAGGACTTCACTGTCACCGCCCCGATCCAGGGGCGCGCGGTGCCGCTGTCCGAAGTGGAGGATCCGACCTTCGCCTCCGGCATGCTCGGCCCGGGCATGGCCATCGCACCCGCCGAGGGACCGGTTGTCTCGCCGGTCGACGGCGAGGTCCTTGTGGCCTTCCCGACCGGGCACGCCTATGGTCTGCGCGCGGCCAGCGGAGTCGAGCTGCTCATCCACGTCGGAATGGACACCGTCCAGCTCGATGGCAAGCACTTCAGTCCCAAGGTCAAGGCCGGCGACAAGGTCCTGCGCGGCATGCCGCTGGTGGATGTTGACTGGGCCGCTGTTGGGGCCGCCGGTTACCAGACCGTCACTCCGATCGTCGTTTCCAACGCCCAGGGCTATGAGGGCATCGAAAAGCGCGCTGCGGGAACGATTCACCGGGGTGACGCCCTCTTCGATGTCATGCGCAAGACCGAAGAGTCCGGCGACGACGAGGAAGGTGCCCAGGCCGACACCGCGGAGGCCAAGGCCTGAGCCGCTGAGACTTGCCGTGACAGGAACTCGGTGAGGCCCCGACCGACAAGGTCGGGGCCTCACCGGTGTGTCACTAGCCATTCACTAGGCGGTGCGACCGATGAGCAGCTTGACTTCCATGGGGGAGGGGGCCCGAAGGTGCTTCCGGGACATGCTGGAGCGGTCGTCGCCTGAGGAGGTCGAGGCGATGGACTCGATTCGGTTCAAGAGCAGGTCGACGGCGGCTCGGGCCAGCTTCGCGATGGGTTGCTGGATAGTGGTCAGCGACGGCAGGGCGTGCTGCATGGCGATCGTGCCGTCGAAACCGACGACCTTGAAGTCATCAGGAATCCTCAGGCCGCGCTCTGCGGCCCACTCCACCACTTGAGCGGCAGCGAGATCATCGGTGGCGAAGACTGCGTCAACGTCATCGACGACGAGTTCGAGCCGTTCGCGGATGAGAGCAGGGCGTTCAGCGTTGGGGGTGTTGAAATCGACGGTAAGAACCACCGGTTCGATACCGGCCTGCTGGAGTACCTGGCGGTACCCCTTCTCCCGCAGGTTGTGAATACCGGTGCGAGAGGTCAACAGTGCTGGACGACGCGCCCCTCTCTTGAGCAGGTACTCGGCGGCGATACGGCCGCCGGCCTCGTTGTCGCAGCGGACATTGGGCACGGTGGGGGAGAGCTCCCGATCCACACTGACCACAGGCAGATGAATCGAGCTGTAGTCGGCCAGGCCGTCGTTGTGAGCGCTGGAGATGATGCCGTCAACCCGGTGCGAGACCAGCAGGTCGAGGTACTCGAGCTCTCGGTCCGCCTTGCCCATGGAGTTGCAGACGAACGTCCTATAGCCACGGTCGGCCAAGAAATCCTCGACGTGCTCGGTGAGCTCACCGAAGAAGGGTAGGGCAACAGTAGGGACGATCAGCCCGATCGACTGCGTGGACTTGCCGTGCAGCGCCCGGGCGATCTGATTGGGGCGATAGTTGAGCTGTGCGATCGCCTCGGCTACCCGCTCCCGTGTCTCCTGGGAGAGGTAGCCGCGGTTGTTCAGTACGCGGGAGACTGTGGTCAGCGAGACGCCTGCAGCCTGGGCAACATCAGCCAGTGTGGGTTCGCGGTGTGACTCCACTAGTGGGTCCTCGAGCTCCTTGGTCGTTCACGGTTGGTGCGATCTGCTCTCAAGCATATGCCTCGAGGGAGTCATTCCCCAACTGACCTGCGCAAACGTGAATGGAAGGTTACGTGCTCGGCAGGATCCCGACGTAGAAGGAGATCATGGCGCGGGCCATCTGGGCGTGCCCGGCGTCGTCGGGATGGATGCCGTCGATGGCCAGTCGATCCTTGTCGCCGTTGATCGCTGTTGTCAGCGCATCGGTGGAGGTCAGGCCCACAAAGGTGGCCCTCTCGTGGACGAGCCGGTGGATGGCTTGGAACCTGGGGCCGATCTCCAGAGAGGGGAAATAGGGAGCGATGACGATCGTTGCACTCCGCAGCCGGGCGGAGATGAAGGTGAGGTCATGGTCGATCGCCTGTTCGACCAGCTCACGCTGTGAGGGGAGGAAAGCAGCGTCATTCAGGCCCAGGCTGATCGTAACGACGTCGGGCTCACAGCGTAGAACCGCCTCCAACCAGGTTCTGTCTCGGCACGACGGCGAGCGCTGGCCTCCGGGAAGATGACCTCCGCGGCGCGCGAAGAAGCCGAGACCGTCCGCCGCTAGATTCACTTCCCGCCACCGCTGGTGCTCGCACACCAGCGACGTCCAGCGGTTGCGGGGGTGGCTCAGTGCTCGCCAGCCGGTGGTGACGGAGTCACCGAGGAAGACGGCCGTGGGGAAGTGATCGGGGTTCGGAATCGTGGACACGCCTCACGACTGTAGTTCCCCGGGAAGAGACGAACCAGCGCGAGCTCAGTGTGAGTCGGCTCTGCCGCTCTTCTCGGTCAGGACGCCGTCGTGCATGACCAGAACCCGGTCGCACATGGGGAGAAGCCGCTCGTCGTGGGTGACCATGACGGTGGCCTTGCCCAGTTCGTGGGTCTGATCAGCAAGCAGGTGGGCCACGTCCTGAGCATGCCTGGTGTCCAGAGAGGCGGTCGGCTCGTCCGCAAGGATGATGTCCGGTTCGTGATAGAGCGCCACCGCGATGGCAGCGCGCTGCCGCTCGCCCCCGGAGAGCTCGGAGGGGTAGGCGTGAGCTCGCTTCGAGATACCGAGTGAGTCCAGGAGGTGGTCGCGTCTGTCGGTGTCGTCTTTCGTGCGGCCCACCCGGTTGTGCAGACCGAACTGATCGTTGAGCCTCAGGAAGGGAACCAGGCCCGAGGCCTGGAGAACGAAACCGATGCGTCGAAACCGGAGCTTGGCCCTGTGCTTCTCCGACAGGGCGGAGAATGGCTTGCCCGAGATGGTGACAGTACCGCTGGAGGGGGTGCGCAAACCGCCCATGATAGTCAGGAGCGTTGACTTCCCCGAGCCCGATGGCCCCAGAATGCCCACCAACTCACCGGTGCGGAGCTGAAGATTCGTGTTGCGCAGCGCGTGAACGGTTTCATCGCCTTGGCGGTAATCCCGGCTCACCGAGTTCAGGGACATGACTGTGGTTGGTGCCGTGGACGTCGTCATGAGATGGCCTCCGCTGGGTCTATTTTGGAGATGATCCGCACGGAGATGAAACCGCCGATGACAGAGATGAGGATGAAGGCGGCGGCGATGAGCAGATCGAGGGGAGCGGAGAGTCTGAACGGCACGGCGCTGGGTAGAGCCAAGGAGGTTCCTAACGTCAGGAGCAGCCCAGTACCGACACCGGCGGCTGCCAGCACGAGTGTCTGCGCGCAGCCGGAACGGATGAGGTAGCCCGTGGGCACACCACGTGCCTTGAGGATCCCTAGAACCGATCTCTTCTGTAGGGTCAGCACATAGATGAAGATGCCCAGCACGGTCGAGGCGATGATGATCAGCGAACCGATCATGAGGCTGAAGGTGAGGACCTGTGCCGAGTATCCGGGTAGTGTCTCAATGAGCTCCTCGCTGGTGAGGATCGTCAGACCCGCGTCCTGCGCGGTCTTCATGGCCTTGCTGTCTGTGGTGAGGTCCGCCTTGAACGCGACCGCCGAGACCGCGGGGGACAGGCTGGCGGGTCCGTGCTGACTCAGCGCTTGACGATCCAGGGTCACCATGGGAGCCGATTGAAGGGTCGTGTCCTGGGTGAAGCCGACGATTGTCCAGTCGTGGTCGGAGCCCAAGAGCCGGATCGTGTCGCCAAGTCTGACTCCCTTGGCCTCAAGGGAGTCGTCAACGAGAATCTCCTTACCGGGGTCGGAAATCGCTCGGCCGCTGGCCACAGCGGGACTGAGCTCTCCATCCAGGTCGACGCCGAGGGCGAAGACGTCATCTCTCAGTGCCTCGCCATCCTCGTCCTTGACATCCGGAGCCTGGGCCACGGCGGCCATGCTCATAAGGGTAGATGCGGTTGTGCCGTTCTCCTTGGCCAACGCCTTGGCGGTGCTGACCTGTTCGTCACTCAGACGTGAGGCGGAGAGGTTCTCATTGGAGGCATCGGTGATGACGATGCTGGCACTGTTCCAGCCGTCGATTCCGGCGCGGTAGAGGTGTGCCAGCCCGATGGCCAATGAACCCAGAAAAAAAGTGAGGTACGCCACCAGGGTGATGACGGAGATGATGAGGGCGAAGCGAGCGGGTTCATGGCGAATCTCGCGCAGTGCAAGGAACATGAGGCTCCCTGATGAAAATATTCGGTAGGCGAGCCTGCTGGCGCGCTCTGCGAACGTTACACGGTGTCCGCGGTTCGCATGGCGTGACGGATGAGAGCGCGCAGCGTAACGGTGCGCGTTGGCGGGGCTTTCTGGAGGTTGCGACGGACAAGGCCGCCGGAGGGGAGTCTCTCACTTCAGCGATAATGACATAATGTGCATTATCGGCAATAGGTGAGTGGTGCTTCCGCGCTGCTCTGTGCTGCTGCTCAGGCCTGATCCGGCGCCACCCGGCACAATCGCTTCTGTGAGAGCTGGAGAAACTATCGGAGAGACGACCGCACGGATCCCTACTGACAACCACGACGTCATCCGCGTCGTCGGTGCTCGTCACCGAGCATCATCAGGCCATCATGGCGCACGCTGACTGGATCATCGATCTTGGCCCCGGAGCAGGCCATGACGGCGGTCGTATCGTGTTCACCGGAACATCGACCCGATGGTGGCGGACCGGACGACTCTGACGGGCCGATACCTGGCCCAATACGTTGAGAAAGGCGGCTCATGACAACGGCAAGGATCTACCGGATCCGTCCAGCAACCATGGAGGACTCCCCCGGTATCCGTTGTCTCCGCAATGCGGCCGTACGGGAGTCCCTGGCGATCTGGACGAACATCGAGCAGGATCCAGGCCAGGCCGAGGCCTGGCTGGCCCCCATGGTCCAGCGCGGAACGGCGCTCGTCGCCCACTCGGATGGTGAGCCACAGGAGATCGTCAGGTTCGCGGTCGCCGCCCCCTGGCACCCCTACGAGGGCTACGCCCGCACGGTCGAGGATTCGATCTACCTGTCCCCGGCCGCTCAAGGGCATAACCTTGGTGCCAAGCTTCTGGCCGCACTGATCGAGGTCTCGCAACAGGCCGGGGACCGCACCATGATCGCCCTCATCGAAGCCGGCAACACGGCCTCGGTGCGCCTGCACGAGTGCTGTGGTTTCAGCACTGTCGGTACCATCCCGCAGGCCGGCGAGAAGCTTGGACACCTCCTCGACCTGACCCTCATGAGCCGCACCTTGAAAGGACCCACGATGCACACCAACCAGATCCCCGCCGGTGACAACCGCTTTCGGCAGGTGAATGGCACTGAGTCCATCCAGCTCCAGCCCGAGGAGCCCGCAGTCACTCAGTGGCGGGTCAGCGGCACCGACGACTTCGTGGCTCATCTGCTGAGTCTCATCGGAGCCCCGGAAGGACGGCCGGCGATCATCGCCGTCGACGGACGAGGCGGCTCCGGCAAGACAACGCTTACCGCGGCACTAACGGCGGCCGTCCCCGGCGCGCAAGCCTTCCACCTTGACGACCTCATCTGGAACGAGCCGCTCTACGACTGGGACCAGCTGCTCGTCGACACCTTGACCCAGTTGCGTGAGGCCGGCTGCCTCGACCTCGTCCCGGACAAATGGCGGGAGCACGGCCGAGAGGGCTCCATCCGCGTCCCGGCCGGCTCCCCCCTGGTCGTCGTCGAGGGAACCGGAGCCGGTCTGCGCGCGGTCAGCAACCTCATTGACGCGCACGTCTGGGTCCAGACCGGAGACGATGTGGCCGAGCGCCGCGGCATCAGCCGCGATATTGAAGAGGGCGTCAATGGCGACGCCGAGGAGTCGGTGCGCTTCTGGCACTGGTGGATGGCGGGCGAGCGCACCTTCTTCACCAAGGACCGCCCTTGGGAGCGCGCCGACGTCATCGTCTCCGGTGATGCCCCGGCCGGTGTGGAACCGGGAGAGATCGCCTGGATCCCGGGGCCGCTCCTCCCCCGCTGAGGCGCGGGAGTTTACAGAGCCGCACGCCGCTCAGGCCGAGGACTCAGTCCCCCAGCGCCGTCCCCACGGCGCGGGCGGCCTGGATCCACTCGTGGTCGGCTGGAACGAACTTGGTGCGTCCGGCCACGTCCTTGAGCGGCACCAGCTCTGTCCCATTGCCGCGGTCGGCGACCATAACGCCGTAACGGCCCTCGGCGATCGCGTTGGCGCCGGCTACTCCCAGGCGCGTGCCCAGCATGCGGTCGGCCCCGCAGGGCGAGCCGCCACGCTGCACGTACCCCAGGATGGAGACACGCGCCTCCAGGCCGGTTAAACCCTCCAGCTGCTCGGCCAGGGTGAAGGTATTGGCGCGGTGGGAGGCCTCCAGTCGTTCAACGCCTCGCTTGGCCATCGCCTTGCGCTCGGGGCTGGAGGCGTCCTTGACCAGGGCCCGGGCGTGCTCCAGCTCTGCGTGATCCGTCACCGACAGCGCCCCCTCGGCCACAGCCACCACCGAGAAGGACGATCCGTGGGAGCGGCGGCGCTCGATCTTGTCCGCGATCGCGTCCACCGAGTACGGAATCTCGGGCAGCAGGATGACATCCGCCCCGCCTGCGATGCCGGCGCCCAGGGCCAGCCACCCGGCCCGGTGCCCCATGATCTCGGTGAGGATGATGCGGTGGTGGGAGTGCGCCGTCGAGTGCAACCTGTCCACGGCCTCCGTGGCGATCTCCAGAGCCGTGGCGAAGCCGAAAGAGGAGTCGGTGTGGACGATGTCGTTGTCGATGGTCTTGGGCAGGTGGATGACGTTGAGTCCCGCGTCCATGAGGCGCTTGGCGTTCTTCGCGGTGCCGCCCCCACCGAGGCACACGAGCGCGTCGATCCCGTTCTTCTCGCAGTTCTCCACGATCGAGGGCACCATGTCACGGGGCTCTCCGTCCACCATCATGCGATGCACCTTGTCCCGGCTGGTTCCCAGCATGGTTCCGCCGGTGGTGAGGATTCCGGACAGTGCGGCGGCATCGAGCTCGGTGAAGCGGTTCTCGGCCAGACCCCGCATGCCGTCTCGGAAGCCGATGAGTTCCCACCCGTGCTGCTGAATCGCCGCCTTCCCGAAGCCTCGGATCGCTGCGTTGAGTCCCGGGGCGTCGCCGCCCGCCGTGAGGATGCCGATGCGCTGAGCCATAGGGTCAAGTATGCAGTGTTCCGAGGCTAGGCACACGCTGTGCACGTCGGTTCTCAAGAGTGTTCACTTCTGTTCCGCGGCTGATTCGGCCCGACGGCGTCGCATGCTCCACCAACCGGTATCATCGTCACCCGGATCGCGTCGAAACGGGTGGGAACAAAACGCCCTCCCCCGGTGTTGACGCACCGGTGACCTGAAGGCGAGCCGCCTGCGCCGCCGAGAGCAGGGCACCGGCGAGAGACGAGCCACGAGGAGGCCACGAACATGGCAGACCGCGCACTGCGGGGCATGACCATCGGAGCGAAGTCGATGGAGTCGGAGGATGGCGTCGAGTTCGCTGAGCGGATCATCGTCGGCTACGAGTGCCCGATGGCGCACGTCACCAAGATCCCGATGTCGACCGAGGCCGAGGTCCCCCCCACCTGGGAGTGCCCCGAGTGCGGGCAGCCCGCCGCTCGGCGCGGCGAGGACGAGCCCGAGCCCGACGAGCCCAAGAAGACCCCGCGCACCCACTGGGACATGCTCCTGGAGCGCCGTAAGGTCGAGGAACTCGAGGTCCTCCTCAATGAGCGACTCGAGGCGCTGCGAAGCGGCGAGGTCTACCGCGAGCGAGTCGACGGATAAGACTCCATGTCCTTTTAAGAGCGCTTCTGGCGCGACGAGGCCGACGGGCGTCGCTGGTAGCCGCCAGCGGCCCGGCGGTGATTGTCACGGGCCGCACGCAGTCTGCTTCCGGCGACCTTGGCGGCGTCGAGCAGCTGGCCGGAGCGCTTGGCGACACCCCAGCGGGTCACCAGGGACAGCTCCTCGGTGAAGATCCCCCCGGACAGCTTGGACTGTCCCGCCTCCCGCTCAAGGAAGGTGATGGGCATTTCCACGATACGGCCCCCGACCTCGTCGACGAGCTTGGTCATGTTGACCTGAAAGCCGTACCCGAGGGCCTCGACTTTGCTCAGGTCCATGCGGCGCAGGATAGAGGCGCGGAAGACCCGGAAACCGGCGGTCGCGTCCTTGACGCGCAGTCCCAGCATGGCATTGATATAGAGGTTCCCCGCCCTCGACAGCGCGACCCGCTTGGCGTCCCAGCCCTCGGTGGCTCCGCCGGAGACCCAGCGCGAGCCGATGACGAGATCGGGCTCGTCAGCCATCTCAGCGCGCTGAATGAGCAGGGCCAGGTCCTCGGCCCGGTGGGAGCCGTCGGCGTCCATCTCGACGATGAGCTCGTAGCCCGCCGCCAGTGCCCAGGAAAATCCGGCGAGGTAGGCCGGGCCCAGTCCGTTCTTCTCCGAGCGGTGCAAGACGTGGATGTGGGAGTCCTCGTTCGCGCGCGTGTCGGCGTAGTCGCCGGTGCCGTCGGGGGAGCCGTCGTCGACGACGAGAATATCTGCCTCGGGTGCGTGCTCACGAACCCGGTCCAGTGCCACGGGCAGGGACTCGATCTCGTTGTAGGTCGGGATGACGACGAGTGCCTTCACTTCTCTCTCCAAGGTTTGGGGGCGTGGTGCCGAGGCTACCTGAGACACCCCGAGGGTATCCGAGATCAGCCGCGACGACGTCGAGCCGGAGCGGCCGCCTTCCGCCGAAGGCGCGCAAGATTCAGGATACCGGCCGCGATCAGTACGACAGCACCGGTAAGGATGATGATGCCGGGCCAGGGGCCGAGCCGGTCGGCGATGGTCTGGGAACTGCGCAGCGCGACGTCGGCCACGAGGCTCGCCCGCGTATATGGCCGAGTGACCTGCTCGACTTCGCCCCGGGGGTTGATGATCGCCGTGTAGCCGACGGTGGAGGCCTGGATCACGCTGCGCCCGTGGACCACGGCCTGGACCCGCCCCTGGGCGAGCTGCTGGGCGGCCTCGCCGGAGTCGAGGAAGGAGGCGTTGTTCGTCGGAATGACGATCGCCTGCCCGCCCTGCTTGACGCCGGTGCGCAGGATGTCATCGTAGGCGACCTCGAAGCAGACTCCCATGGCGAAGGTGATGGCACGGCCCTGGGCGGCCGTAGGGACCGTCAGCGTGCTGGAGCCGGTACCGGGCCGCATGTCGACACCGACGCGATCCACCTGGGTGGTCAGGCGACGCACGAGGGAACGGGCGGGAATGTACTCGGCGAAGGGCACTGGTCGGTGTTTGCGGTAATAGGGATGATCCGACTTCCCTGCGCCGTCTCCGGGGTTCCACACGAGGATGTCGTTATAGCGGATGTCGCCGACGAAGGGCACAGCGCCCACGAGCACCGGCGCCTGCACGGCCCGGGCGGCCTCGTCGACGATCGTCGCCGAGGCCGGGTAGTCACGCGGGTCCAGATCCGCGGAGTTCTCCGGCCAGACGACCAGGTCGAGGCTGCCGGGACCGACGTCGGAGGCCAGTTCCTTGGTAGCTGCAGCGTGGTTGCTGGTGACCTCCAGAGCCCGATTGAAGGCGTCCTCGAAGTCGGTGGCCACATTGCCCTGGACGGCACCGATGCGAACACTGCCGTTCTCTGCGCGAGTGTCCAGCGGCAGCGCGTGGGGCGCGATGAGCAGGGTCGCGGCGAGCACCGTGGAGACGACGACGGGGATGACGCGGCGCTTGTAGACGGCCTGAGCCGCGTGGGCCGCGCATGCTGCGGCCAGCGCGACCAGCAGTCCCACCCCGACGCTGCCGAGGTAGGCCGCAGCCGGTAGGACCGGTGCGTCGGCCATGGCGAAGGCCAGGCGACCGAAGGGGAAACCGCCCAACGGCCAGACGGAGCGCAGCTCCTCGACCCCTGACCACAGCAGAGCAAAGGCGAGCACGTTCGCGACGCCGGTGGGCACCCGGCGCAGCACGCGCAGCCCACCGGATGATCCCTTGAGCCGTGGGAGGCGGCTTACCACGGCCCAGGCCCCGCCGAAACCGGCCAGATAGAGCGATTCGAAGACCGTCAGCGCGATCCAACCGATCGGGTTGCCCATGCCCACCATCGTGAAGTGCAGCAGGGGCGTGAACAGACCGAAACCGTAGAGCAGCCCCAGCCCGGCCCCGGCCCAGAACCCGCGACCGCGGATGAGAAGCATGAGTGCCCCGACCCCGATGAGGGCCGACCACCACAGGTTCATAGGCGGAAAGGCGGTGTAGGTGGCCAGACCCGCCAGCAGTGACACGACGGCTGGTGCTGATCGGTGAAGCCAGCGGGGAGAGCAGGAACGCAGCCAGGAGGGCGACCGGGAGGGCACTGTCACGCGGTGAAGCATACGGGCAATGCGCCTGCGCCTCTTCTCGTTCCCGTAGATGGGTGGAACCGGGTGCGGGATCGTCAGTCGTTGTGGCGCTCCTGGGTCCCCAGGAGCCGGTGGTACAACGGATGGCAGGCGCTCAGGGCAAGGCCTGTGAGCACCAGGCCGACGATGATGACGCCAAGGGCCAGCGGAGACGTGCCGGACATTGGAGAGGTACCCATCAGGAGGGAGCCCATGACGATGCCCAGTCCCGCACCACCCAGAACGGCGAGGAGGAGTGGCGTATAGGCCTCCATCCACATGACGCGCAGGCCGTAGCCTGCGGGAGCGCCCATGCGGCGCAGACTGCGGGACTGCTCCGCGCGCTCAATGGTTCCTGAGGCCTGGGTGATGAGGATGGATGTGGCCGTCAGGGCGAACCCGAAGGCCAGGGTGATGATGGCACCCTTGTCAACGTCCCACAGGATGCCGTAGATGAAAGACTCAGCCGAATCGGTTTCCTTCGTTGACATGATGCTCAGCCCCAGCGGCATGGGTGACATGAAACCGCCGATGAAGGCCAGCAGCCCCATGGCGGAGACCCGGTGCCACGTCGTGGTGGGTGCAGCCTGGATGCGGCGAGCGGTCCAACGCATGACCGGGCCGCGTAGGTGGGCGAGCCCCCGGGAGAGCAGCTGCGTGAACCATGACCCGGCCAGGTCGAAGACGGCGATAAGTGCCACGATCATGACGCACACGATGATGAAACGGTGCTGCTGCGGTACCGACCTGATGATCTGCGGGGCACCGAATAGCGTCACGAGGAACACGATGACGCGCCAGACGCCGGCACGCGGTCTGTTGGTCCGTCGTGAGACACCCAGTGGGGAGATCCGCACCTGGCGCAGCCCCCGCCAGGCCGAAACCTGGCCAACCGTGACGACTCCCACCAGGACAACGGCCAGGTACCGCAGTGGCAGCACCATCTCGCCGGCGGTGATCCGGGTTCCCATGGCGGTGAGTCCGCCCCAGGCGGGAAGCGTGACCAGGTAGACGGCGGTGCCGATGACTGCGCCTACCACCGACTGGACAAGGGCGTCCAGCAGGGACATACGGGTGACGTCGGCCCCGGACAGGCCCATCAGGCGCAGAACAGCCAGGCGCCTTTCACGGCTGCGCGCTCCCAGGACCGCGGCACTGGAGGCCAGCCCCACCATGGCCGGCACCAGCATGGCGCAGGCCAGAACCGACATGCTGAGGTACTGCGATGCCATGAAGTCGAAGCCATAGCCCGCGTTTTTGGCCGCGTCCACCCACACCGGAATTCGTTCGGGGTGCGTTCCACGGCTGTAGAGCATCCACGTGCCCCCAGCGACGGTCAAGGCCGCGCAGGTGGCTACGGTGTAGGCCAGGACGCTGGCCAGGTACAGCAGCGTCTCTCCCTCGCGGGAGGCGAGCCGTGCACGGGTCAGGCGCGCAGTGAGGCAGGCGAGGACCGGAAAGCCGGGGCGGGAGGAGTCTGCCCTGGACACGGTGATGGAGCGGGGACCTGAAGTGCTTGAGGTATTCATCGGATCGTCTCCATCCCCGAGGCCAGTGCGGAGCGGTCGGCCGTGTTGACGTTCAAGAGACGGTCGGAGTGGACCAGTCCGTCACGGATCTCGATGAGGCGCGAGCACCAGCGTGCGACATTGACATCGTGCGTGACCACAACCAGCGTCGCGCCGGCCATGGAGACGGCTGCTGTCAGCAGCTGCATCATCTCGTGACCGGTTGCCTGGTCCAGGGCGCCGGAGGGCTCATCGGCGAAAATGGCGCGGGGACTGCTCACCAGCGCCCGAGCGATCGCAATCCGCTGGGCCTGACCGCCGGACATCTGCGCGGGGCGCCGGCCCTTGAGATCCGCCAGGCCGAGCCGGGCAAGCATGTCGTCGGCGGCGCGCAGTGCCGAACGCGTCGGTGTGCCGGTAAGCATGAGCGGAAGAGCCACGTTCTCCCGAGCCGGTAGCTCGGGGATGAGTTGGCTGTCCTGAAAAACGAATCCCAGCTCGCGCAACCGCAGATGGGATCGCCGCGCATCAGTGAGACCGGAGATCTCGGTGCCCCCGAAGCTAACGCTCCCCTGGTCCGGGACGAGGACTCCGGACAGGCAGTGCAGCAGGGTCGATTTGCCTGAGCCCGAGGGACCCATGATCGCGACGCTCTCACCTACGGAGATGTTGATGCTCACTCCGGCCAGAGCCGTCACCGTACCGAATCGCTTGACAATATCGCTGGTGGTGATCAGTGGTGTGCCCATGCCTCTCATTTCATCGTCTTCTCGGCGCGATAGCGATAGTGCTCGCACTGCTGTCGAGGTAGTGCTGGGTATACCTCTTAGGCAGCCGATGCCCGGCCTGCCAGCTCAGGCGGACGGGACACGGTACCTTGGAGGCGTGCAGCTCAGGTTCTCTCCGCGATGGCTCGGCAAGGTCAGACCCACGCATGAGGCCGTTGCCGCCCGACGGATCGCTGAGCTGACGGCCTCCCGTCGGGAGATCGTTGCGGCCTACGAGGTCGAGCGCCGCCGTATCGAACGCGATCTGCACGACGGCGCTCAGCAACGGCTCGTCGTCGGGCTCATGAAGCTCGGCGAGGCGCAGCTCTCCCCTGCCGTCACCATGGATCCCGCACTCGCTGCTCTTCTGGTCGAGGCGAAGTCGGCCATCGCCGGCGGGCTCGAGTCGCTGCGCACCACGGTGCGCGGTATCCACCCCCAGGTGCTCACCGACCTCGGCCTGGAAGCGGCTCTGACAGACGCGGTGGATCGGGTCGACAGGACTGGCAGGACCATCAGAATCGTTTGTCCGCACCCTCTGCCGACGATGCCTGAGGGCGTCCTGGCAGCCGCCTACTTCTTTGCTCTGGAGGCGATGACCAATGCGCTCAAGCATGCTCCCGGAGCCGAGGTCACGATCCTGCTGACCGTGGATAATACCCTGAGGGTCTGCGTCGTCGACACCGGACCCGGCGGGGCCTATCTCCAGCCGGGTCACGGCCTGGCGGGCATGAGAGAACGGCTTGCGGCCTTCGGTGGAGAGCTTCTGCTGTCCAGTCCCCCGGGTGGGCCGACCCAGGTCGCGGCGCACCTGCCCCTCCTCCTGGCCCGCGGGGAGAGCGGTACTGGCATCGACAGTGTGGATAGTGCGAGCGGCACGATTGGCGCAGAAGGGCAGGAGACATGAACACGGCCCCCTCACTGGTGATCGCCGATGACTCGGCCCTCCTGCGCGAGGGGCTGGCGGGCCTGCTGGAGCGCCAGGGATACGACGTCGTCGCCCGGGAGAACAGTGCGCCGGCACTCGTCCAGCGCATCGACTACCTGGATGGCCGGGGACGCCTACCCGATGCCGTGATCACCGACGTCCGTATGCCGCCGTCCATGAGGAACGACGGCCTGGAGGCAGCGCTGGATATCCGGCGCCGTCACCCGGCCGTGTCCATCATGGTGCTCAGCCAGTACGTGTCGGCGACCTACGCCCAGCAGCTCCTCGCCTCCGATGCCCCAGTAGACGCCGGTGGAACGGGTTACCTGCTCAAGGACAGGGTCTCGGAGGTCGCGGACTTCCTGGGCTCCCTGCGAGTGGTCCTGGCCGGAGGCATGGTGACTGACCCGGAGGTGGCCCGGGCCATGGTGCGCAGCTCTCGCTCGGGGCTCGCGGATCTGACGCCGCGCGAGCTCGAGGTCCTCGAGCTCATGGCCCGGGGGCTGTCGAACAGTCAGATCTCGGCTCAGATGGTTGTGTCAGGGGCGGCAGTCGCCAAGCACGTCTCGGCGATCTTCCTCAAGCTGGGGCTGGACCCCTCCGAGGAGAACCGGCGGGTGCGCGCCATCCTTGCCTTCCTCGGGGACGGGCTCAGCAGGTAGCTCTCAGTCGTGGGCCCGGCGGTGGGTCAGGACATGGTGCACGGGCTGCCAGGCCAGGGCCAGCAGGGTGCCGATGATCGCCCCGATGAGGCAGGACATGGCCGTCCCGGTGATCCAGGACAGGACCGGGTTATGGGCGAGTTCCTCGGCCCATTCGATGACCTGGTGCAACGGGTGGAAGCCGACCTTGGCGAGATTGACCGCCAGGATGTGGCCACCGACCCACAGCATCGCCACGGTGCCGATGATCCCGATGCCGCGGAAGAGCGCCGGCGCTGACTTCACGATCGCGCGGCCGACGGACCGGACGGCGCCCGTGCGGCCCTGACCGGCCAGGTGCGCCCCGGCGTCGTCGAGCTTGATGAGGGCGGCGACCAGGCCGTAAACGGCGAAGGTGATGAGCAGGGCGATGAGGACCAGGACGATGATGCGCCGCATGGAGGACTCTCCCTCCACCTCGGCCAGGGCCAACAGCATGATTTCGGTGGACAGGACGAAATCCGTGGTGATGGCCTGACGGATGATCTGGGCCTCGTCGACCGGGCCGGTGTCCTCCTTGGCGTGCCCGGTACGGCCGAAGCGCTCCAGGATCTTCTCCCCTCCCTCGAAGCACAGATAGGTGCCGCCGATGACGAGCGCGACCGGTAGGAGCCAGGGTGCCACCGCCGTCAGTAGCAGGCCGATCGGCAGGATGATGAGGAGCTTGTTGCGAAGCGATCCCAGCGTGATCCGCTTGATAATGGGCAGCTCGCGATCCGGGGTGATGCCGGTGACGTACTGGGGTGTGGTGGCCACGTCGTCGACAGCCGCCGCCGAAACCTTCGCGGAGGCCTTGACGGCGATCGACGCCGTGTCGTCAACGGTTGACAGTGTCAGCTTGGCAAGCGTGGCGATGTCGTCAAGAAGTGCGAAGAAGCCTGACATGAGGGCGTAAGTCCTGTCGTGCGGGGTGTCGGCCGCAACGAGACTACTCGCTGCGGCCTGTTAGGGGTGGCTGGAAGATGATTGGGGATGCATAGCAGGGTGCGGGTCTCACACGGCGGACCAGCTCACCACTCCCCGGTTGAGGTCCAGGGAGACCTCGGCGGCCCGCAGCGACAGTTCGGTGATCGCCCTGGTCTGCTCGGGGGCGGCGTTCGGCGGCGGTGAGATGCTGGCGATCTGGCCGACGACGTCGAGCAGCTGCTTGCACCAGCGCACGAAGTCCCCGGCCGTCAATTCGGTGGCATCGAGGATGTCTGCGAGCTGTGCGCCGTCGCACCAGGCCTGGACTGCTCCGGCCAGTGCCGGCTCCGCGCCCGAGGACGCCTCGATACGGGCCAGGGACTCCAGGTCATGGAGCCGGTGCGAGACGCCCAGCTGGGCGCGCAGGCACTGGCCGAGCCTCGACCCGGGAGCCACCGGTAGACCGATCGACTGCGCGCTCAGGCGCGGTTCGTAGACACAGGCGCTCAGCGCCCCAGCGAGCTCGCCGACGCCGAGGCCCTCGAAGACGCCCGTGCGCAGGCACTCTGCGATGAGCAGGTCCCGCTCGGCGTAGATCCGGGCCAGGATCTTGCCGGCCGCCGTCACTCTCAGCTCGCGCTCGGGATGACCGCGGTCCACGGGCTGCAGATAGCCCAGTTCGAGCAGGATGTCGCACACGGCGTCGAAGAGGCGGGCAATAGTGCCGGTACGGGTCTCGATGCGTCGCTGCAGGCGCTCGGCCTCGGCCTTCGCCCGCGACCACTTGCGGCCCACCCTGGCGTGCTCCTCCCGGTCGGGGCATCCGTGGCAGGGATGGGATCGCATGTCGTGGCGCAGGCGCTCGAGGTTGTCGACAATGCTGTCGCGGCGGGCCTGGGCTCGGCCCAAGCGGGGGCGTGAACGAGGCGACTCCTCCTCCAGGTCCCCGGCACGCAGTGCATCGACCAGGCGCTGGACGAGCCGGTCGCGATCCCGGGGCCGGTGGGGGTCCACCGAGTCGGCCACCCGCAGCGCGCCCACGCGCATGACGCCGTCCGGCGCCGTGTCCGGAGTCAGGGCGACCACCCGTGAATCCTCCCCCAGCACCGTGAGCGTGGGCGTCCCGGTCCGGTTGGCACCGATCTCGAGAACGATGCCGTGACGGCGGCGGCGTCCCCTGCGGAAGACGACGACGTCGCCGCGCTCCAGCGCACTCATGGCCCGCCCCGCCTCGCTGCGGCGCGAGGCGGCCCGGTCCCGCGACAGATCCGCTTCGGCATCGGCGATGGCCTGACGTATGGCCGCGTACTCGCGGAAGTCGCCCAGGCGGCAGGCCATGTCTTTCTCCAGGCCCTCGAGGCTGCGGCGCTTGCGGCGCGCCTGGGCGGCCAGCTCCACAACGCCGCGGTCAGCCTGGAACTGGGCGAAGGACTCCTCGAGCACCTCGCGCGCCCGCGCCCGCGGCATGCGCTCGAGAAGGTTGACGGCCATGTTGTAGGTGGGGCGGAAGGCTGAGACCAGCGGGTAGGTGCGCCGGGAGGCCAAGGAGGAGACCGTGGCCGGCTCGAGGTCGTCGGTGGCCAGGACGACCGCGTGGCCCTCGATGTCGATGCCGCGGCGCCCCGCCCGGCCCGTCAGCTGGGTGTACTCCCCCGGGCTGAGGGTGACGTGAGCAGACCCGTTCCACTTGCGAAGCGACTCTAGGACCACCGTGCGCGCGGGCATGTTGATGCCCAACGCCAGAGTCTCGGTGGCGTAGACGACCTTGACCAGCCCCGCGCTGAAGAGCTCTTCAACCGTCTCCTTGAACACCGGCAGCAGCCCCGCGTGATGCGCGGCAACACCGCGCTCCAGGGCGTGGGCCCAGAAGTGGAAGCCGAGGACCCCCAGGTCACCGGCCGGTATGTCTGCAGTGCGCCGTTCAATCACCTCACGGATCCGGGCGGCCTCCGCCTCCGTGGTCAGGTCGACCCCAGTACTCACCACCTGGTTGACGGCCTGCTCGCAGCCGGCTCGGGAGAAGACGAAGACGATGGCGGGAAGCAGTCGCGCTGCCTCGAGAGCCTTGACGACCTGGAGCCGCGACGGCGGCTTTAACCGAGCCGTGCGGGCTCCGCCCTCGCCGCGGCGGGGTGCGCGTGCCCCACCCGCGGAGCGCTTCCAGGGCTGCGGCCCCCGGGTGGAGCCGCCGTCCCGACTGCGGTAACTGTTCTTGGAGGAGCCTCCGGAGGCGGCGGCACGTCGGGCCTGCTTGACGGCCTTGAGCAGCTCGGGGTTGAGCGGTGGCTGCGCCGCCTGTTCTGACTGCTCCGACTCCGCCGTGCCGGCGGCGCCTGTGAGCTCTGCGACATCGATGGGGCGGGAGTAGAGGGGCAGAAGACGACGCCCGACCATCATGTGCTGGGTCAGCGGCACGGGTCGCTTCTCGGAGACGACAACAGCGGTCCTTCCCCGCACTTGCCCGAGCCAGTCGCCAAACTCCTCTGCGTTCGAGACCGTGGCGGACAGGGAGATGACCTGGACCTCGGCGGGTAGGTGGATGATGACCTCTTCCCACACCGGCCCGCGGAAGCGGTCGGCCAGATAGTGAACTTCGTCCATGACCACGAAGCCCAGTCGGTCCAGGTCGCGTGAGCCCGAGTAGAGCATATTGCGCAGTACTTCGGTGGTCATGACCACGACGTCGGCATGGGGGTTGACGGAGGTATCGCCGGTGAGCAGCCCCACGTGCTCCTCGCCGTGTCGGGCTACGAGATCCAGGTACTTCTGGTTGCTCAGTGCCTTAATCGGCGTGGTGTAGAAGGCTTTGTGCCCCCGAGCCAGGCCCAGGTGGACGGCGAACTCCCCCACCACTGTTTTTCCTGCACCCGTCGGGGCCGCGACGAGGACGCCTTCTCCCCTCTCGACGGCGGCGCAGGCCTCCTCCTGGAAGGGGTCGAGCGGGAAGTCGTAGCCCCGGGCGAAGCGGGCGAGCTCACTGCCGGCGGCGGCCTGTCGACGACGGGATGCGGCGTAGCGCTCGGCTGGTGAGCTCATGGGGACAGCCTACGGGCCGGATCAGCCCCGGGTCGGCAGGAGCAGCCGTACGGCGTCGGGGACGGCCTCGAGGCGCAGGGGCAGCCCGGCCAGCGGCTCGCCGTCGGCGAAGGGGTGCGGAGGCGGTCGCAGGCCCCGGTCATGGCCGGTGCGCTCGTCCAGCGCCTCGATGGTGACGGTGCGGCTGCGCTTGACATGGACGGCCGGGTCGGTCAGGTGGGAGCCTTTGAAGAGCCGGCGGAACAGGGAGACCAGGCGGGGACGGCTCACAGGATCCAGGCGCAGGACCTCCAGGAGACCGTCGGCGGGATCGGCTTGGGGTGCCAGGTCCATGCCGCCGCCGATGTAGCGGGTGTTGGCCACTGCCAGCAGGAGCGCGGGTCCTTCCCAAGCGCCCTCGTCGGTGGTGACCCGGAATCCGTAAGGGGCCAGAGCCGCGAGCTCGGCCGTGAAGGCGCGTACGTAGCGCCCCTCGCGGGCGGGCCAGGTCAGGGTGTTGGCACGGGCGTTGACGGCGGCGTCCAGACCGGCACTGACCACGGCCAGGGACCAGCGTCGCTGCGGGGCGAGCAGGGTGCCGTCCGGACGGGAGGCGTAGATCGCGTCGGTGGCCATGATCGCGCCGTCACCGGCCAGCGCTCGGCTGATGAGACGGGCCGAGGCAGAGGCATCTCGGCTGGGCAGGCCGAAGTGCCTGGCGATGTCATTACCAGTACCGGTGGCCACGATGCCCAGCGGTACCCCCGTCGTGGCGACGATGTCGACCCCCAGGTGCACCATGCCGTCCCCGCCAACGACGACCAGCGCCTCAACGTTACTGTCCGGTCCGTCTCCCAGGAGGGCCCGGCCGGCACGGCGCGCCTGGTCGTAGGAGCTGCCACGTACGTGGAGGACCTCGTGCCCGGCTTCGCTCAGGATCTGGCGGGCGACGTCGTCGGCGGCCGAGTGACGCCCCCGTCCCGACGAGGGATTGGACAGCAGAGCAATGCGCATGAAGTTGCAGATACGAAAGTCAGGAAGAAAAGAACAGTGGATTGAGGCGTCCGGTTATTCGGCCAGGGCCGCCTCCAGCTCGGCATCGAGCTCATCGCGTTTCTTCTCCACCCGTTTGTCATGCCGGATCGAGATGAAGCAGGCCAGGAAGTACAGACCGGCGATGGGGACGGACATGAAGACCATGGACCAGGGATCCGGCAGCGGGTTGGCGATCGCCATGAAGGTGACGATGCCCATGATGGCCCAGCGCCAGCCCTTGAGCATGGTCTTTCCCTGCATGAGCCCGAGCATGTTGAGCGCAACGAGAAGCTCGGGGAGGAGGAAGGCGATCCCGAAGACGAGGATGAGCCTCATGACGAAGGACAGGTAGAGATTCGCTCCGATCACTCCGGCAGTGGGGCCATCGGGAATGAAGCTGGTGAGAATGGAGACTGCATGCGGCATCACCCAGATCCCCAGGGCCGCGCCGGCCAGGAAGAGAAGCAGACCAGCGGTGCCGTAGGCCCAGGTGTAGGCTTTTTCCTTACGGGTCATGCCGGGACCCACGAAGGCCCAGAACTCGTACATCCACAACGGTGAGGACAACAGGACGCCGAGCCAGATCGATACTTCGAGCTTCATGTCGAAGGAGGCCAGGATCGTATCGAAATTCAGGGTGAGATTCGCACCCTTGGCATTGGCCTGTTCGATGGGCCGGGTGATGAGGGCGAAGGCCCGCTCGTAAAGCAGATAGCCCACGACTGTCATCACCATGACACCCGCGGCGGAGACGAAGAGACGCTGGCGCAGCTCACGCAGATGGTCCCCGATGGACATGCGCGCCTCGGGGTTGTCCTTGCGCCTCGATCGCTTGATCTGAGGAAGCTTGGGCACCACGGCCTCCTTCGTCTCCGGGTTCCCGGCTATCGCCGGACGGGGTTACTTCTGAGCTGAGCTGTCGGTGCTCTGCGAGGCGGTCTGACCGTCCTGGGTGGGCTCGGTGTAGTAAGTGCCCTCCTGAGGCTGCTGGATCTGAGCCTGGGAGCTCTTGGAGTCGTCGTCGCGCAGCTCCTTGACCTCCTTTTTGAAGACCTTCATGGATTGGCCCACGCTCCGGGCGATGTCAGGCAGCTTCCTGTAGCCGAACAGCAGGATGACGACGATGAGCAGAAAGATGATGTGCGACGGCTTAAAGAGGTTCACGGCGCTGCTCCTTGTGGTAGGGGCTATCGATACGGGCTGAGTGTAGCCTCCCCGGCAGGCGCCTCTGAACGAGGGTTCCGCCGGTTCCCCCCAAGGCGGACGGAGCCGGCCTCCTCGGCATCAATGCTGTTCCGTATCGGCGTCATAAGAGGTCAGGGCCCGTTTGGCGGCAACTGCGGCATCCTGGGCGAGATCGGCGGGCTCGACGGCGATGAGGTGGTATCCCGCCGAGAGGACCAGCCCGATAAGCCAGGCGCGGTCGCGCCCCTCCACGACAGCCCTGAGACGGCCATCCGCGCCCTCCTCCCGTGAGACGCAGGGGATCTGCTCGGTGAGCCAGCGGCCCGATGGGCGCAGGGTCAGCGTAGCGCGGGGCCTTTCCCCCGCAGGCCGATCGGACTCGGGCTGGTTCTTTCTGCGCGATGTGCGATGCCGGACGGCGGGGACGTCGAGAACCCGGGCCGATTCGATCCGGTCCAGACGGAAGCTCCGTTCGGCTCTGGCGCTGAGGCACCAGGCCACCAGCGTCATGTGCGATCCATCACTTTCCAGGGCGATGGGGTCGATATCGCGCTCGGAGAGGGTGTCGGTGGCGGAGACGTAGGTCACGTGGAGTCGGCGCTTATCCCGCAGTGCGGAGCGCACGGCGCCCAGGACCTCGGCCGTACGGCCGGCCAGGGCGGAGCGCTCCGAGACCAGACCGGCCGAGGGCTCGGCCTGCGCGTCGGCGGCGTCAACCGAAGCGTCGGCCGTGAGTAGGTCGGCCAGCGTCTGTTGGGTGGAGACGAGCACAGGAGCAGAGGCGCCGTCGTCGGCCAGGAGGTCGGCCAGGACCTTGAGGGCCATGAGCAGGGAGATCGCCTCCTGCCGGGTCAGGCGCACCGGGTGGTCCAGTCCCAGCGGCTCTGCGAGGCGCAGACGCCCGGCGTCGAAGTCGGAGGCGTCGAAGTCCACGAGGTCCCCGTGCAGACCGCCGGGCAGGCCGGAGACCCACAGCGTGTTAACGTCCCGTTCAAGGACGGCCGGGGAGACGCCGAAGTGCTCGGCGGCCGCTTCGACGGAGACTCCGGGATTGTCCGCGACCCAAGCAGGTAGGGCGAGCAGCCGCGCGAGCTGGTCGGAGGTGGACACGCGCGGCATCGTCAGCTCCCTCCTGGAGCCGCGAGCCCGGCGGCGCCTTGCAGGTGCGCCCGGACGGCCCGGCGCAAGGAGTCCGGAGCGAGCACCACGGCGGCATCCCCGAGGGCGGCGACGGTGCTTGCGAAGGAGAAGGGGTCCTCGTACTCGACGACGATGAGGTCCCGGTCCATCAGGTGCGCGGGCAGATCGGTCGGCGGTTCCTGGGCAGGATCGAGACGCGCGCCGGCCAGACGCAGTCCCAGGGCACTGCCCGGAAGCACAGCGATGAGCGCCCGTTCGCGGGCGGGAGCCCTGGCGGGTTGCCGGATGAAGGCACCGGGAAGGCTGTGGACGGTCACAGGCCCGGCGATGCGTGCGAGACGGAAGGTGCGCGGTCGGCCGGCCCTGTCCCGAGGGGTCTTCTGGGGCTCGTCGTCTTGGGCGTCGGGGGAGGTGGAGGACTCGACGGCGTCGAGGTACCAGGCCCCCTCGGCGAGGCGCAGATGGTGGGGCTCGACGGTGCGGGCCCGGGTAGTGCCCGAGCGGACGGATATGTAGTCGAAGGTGACTAGACGGCGCTCATCGATTGCGGTGACGAGCTCTTCAGGGATCTCGCTGCCGGACAGATCCGCGGTCAGGTCCGGCAGACCGGCGGAGCTGCTACCCGCCGGGCCCTCGCTGACTGCGCGCAGCTTGGTCAGGGCCCGCCTGGCGGTTGCGGGCAGGCCACCGTCGCGCCAGGCCGAGGCGGCCAAGTTCAGGCAGGCAGCCTGCTCGGCGCTCAGATGCAACGCGGGCAGAGCGTAGTCCTCCTCGTCGATGCGGTAGCGGGGCTCGTCGGGGTGCCCGGTGGTAGTCACCTCGATGCCGAGCTTGCGCAGGGTGTCCTTGTCACGTTCGAACTTGCGGCGCGCGGAGATCGGATTGGCGGCTGGGCCGCTCGAAGCGTATCCCGGCACGCCGGCTATGAGCTCTTCGGCGCTCAGGCCGGTGGTGGTGTTGCGCAGAGTGAGAAGAAGGCTCACCAGGCGCTCCTCGGTACTGCGGGTCTGCTGGCTCACGGTGTCCCAGCCTAGGAGAATCGGTCGGCTTGCGGATTCCGGCGCGCGTGTCCGGATAGTCTGCCGCCATGATGTGGCGCGACGGCGTAGTGATCGGGACCAAGAGCGTATGGGGGCCCGCCGGACGCTCTTGCGCAGAGCTGGACGCGGAGATCACCGGGGCGCCAGAAGAAGCTTGCAGCCTGCTTCCAGGTCAACAGGTCCGGGCAGTCGCCTACGAGGCCCTCACCGGGCTGCCCGAAGCCGGGGAACGGGTGAGACTGGAGGTCTCAGCCCTCGACCGTGCCCTGGGCACCGGCGGGCACGCCATGGTCAGTGCCCGCCCGGACGTTCTCCCCGCCGACCCGCCGCATGAGGGCCACCTCGTCAAGGCCCGCTATATGCCCGACCAGGTCATGGTCACCGGCGTCGACGAACAGGGAACCGCTCACCACGGCCTGCTGTCCCTGCCGATCGGCGACCTTGACCTGGAGGAGATGCCGGTGGTGGTGGCCGACCTGCACTCGAGCCTGCCTGCCGTGCTCGCCGGTCTGCGCTCCCCTCAGGGCGAAAAGCAGCTGCGTGTCGTCTACGTCATGACCGACGGCGGGGCCCTTCCCCTGGCCTACTCCCGCCTCGTCGCCGCCCTGAGCCAGGCGGGCTGGCTGGCCGGTACCGTGACGGCCGGACAGGCCTGGGGCGGTGACATCGAGGCGGTCAGCGTCCACAACGCGCTCCTGGCTGCCCGGCACGTGCTGCACGCGGACGCCGCTGTCGTCATTCAGGGCCCCGGGAACCTAGGCACAGAGACGCCCTGGGGCTTCTCCGGAGTGGCCTGCGGGGACGCGGTCAATGCCATCGCCGCCCTGGGCGGGCGAGCGGTGGCGTGCCTGCGTGTCTCCCAGGCCGACGCCCGCGCCCGCCACCGGGGTGTATCCCATCACTCGATGACCGCCTACGGGCGGGTCGCCCTGGCGGGGGCCGACGTCGTCGTCACCGACCTGGAAGGGGAACTGGGGACGCAGGTGCGCCAGGAGGCCGAGGCCCTGTGCGCATCGCGGCAGGGCGCCGTGCAGCACCGCCTCATCGAGATCCCCTCCAACGGGCTCCTGGAGCGGCTGCGCGCGGCCGAGGCGGAGACCGGGGTGAGACTGTCCACCATGCGGCGGGGCCTCGAGGAGGACACGGCCGCCTTCATCACCGCGGCCGCGGCGGGCTGCCATGTGCACCGGCTCCTGCGCACGGAGACGGTGCGTGGCTGATCGAGGCGCCCGGGTGGGCGCACCGGTCGACGAAGCGGCACTGCCCCTGACGACGAACCTGTCGGCGGCCTACGACTGGCGGGCCCGTCACCGTATGCTGCCGAGGCGAGCAGGCCGCTGGTCGCGGTACTCCGTCCCGGTGGTGGACGTGGCCCTGGGGATCATCTTCCTCGCCTTCGCCCTGGAGTCGCTCACCTTCATCCTCCGCTTCGGCGCCTACGCCGTCTACGTCGCCGACTCCGCCCTATGCACGGCGCTGGCGCTGACGCAGTTCGGCAGGCTGCGCCTCCTGCGCGCCTCCTTCATCGCGACCTACACCCTGCTGGCGGCCTATGCGGTCCTCGTTGCCCTCTCCCCGGTCAACCTCGGTCTCAACCCGATCATCGCAACAGCGGTCACCAGTCTCTACACCGTCACCCGCTGGGAGCCCGACCGGCGCTGGGGCACGGCTGCGCTTCTGCTGGCCCTGGCGGGCGCCCTGGTCAACCCGGTTACCTTCGCCTCCTACGCCGGACCCTATGAGTCCAGTGCCGATCCCACGGCTGGCTCCGGCTGGAACGGGGCCGCCTTGATGGCCCGTACGCTCATCGGCCTGGTCTTCGCCGGCGTCGTGGTCCTGACCCACCTGCTGGCCTCCTCCCGGAGGAGAATCGCCGAGAACCAGGCCCGCGACGTCGGCATCGCCGCGGCCCAGGCGGTCGCGGCCGAGCGCCTCAGCCTGGCCAGAGAGCTCCACGACCTTGTGGGACACAGTCTCACCACGATCAAGGTGCAGGCCGCAACCGGCCTCGCCCTGGGCGGCGAGGAACGGCTGCGGACCACCCTGATCACCGTGCGCGACACGGCCGACGCCTCGCTGACCTCCGTGCGCCGGCTCGTCTCCGTCCTGCGCTCCGACGCCGGCGAGATCACCCCGCTGGCGGATCTGAGTACCATCCCGGTCCTCATTGAGACGACCCGAGGCTCAGGAGCCAGGGTCAGCGCCGTGCTCCCCGAACCAGAGGTTCTGGAGCGCTGCAACGCGGCATGGTCGGCGATACAGCGGCTCACCCTCGTCCGGCTCGTCGGGGAGGCCCTTACCAACGCCGTCAGGCACGGATCCGGTCAGATCGAGCTGAGCCTAGTGCTGTCGCAGGCCTCCTGCCACCTTCACGTCGCTAACCCGGTAGCCGAGGCCTCGGAGCACTCGCCGTTCGGTGGCAGCGGACTCGTCGGCCTGGAGGAGCGACTCAGGCTCGTGGGTGGAACCATGTCCCACGGCGCCTGCTGTGATGACGAGGGTCGAAGCTTCTTCACCATCGACGTTGACTTCCCCGTGACGCCGCTCGAACTGCCCGCGAGCGCCCCGGTTCCGGGACAGCACCCCGGTGAGACGGAATAAGGAGTGTCTGGATGGATCCCAGTGCAACCAGTGCGATCAGAGTCGCCGTTGTGGACGACCAGCCGCTGTTGGTGAGCGCTTTCAGCGCCCTTGTGTCTGCACAGCCCGACATGGAGGTTGTGCTGGAGGCAGTCAATGGGCGCCAGGCCATCGAGGGGCTGACCGCCCGGGCCAGCGGCTCTCACAGCGGGGCCGATCTGGTGCTCATGGATCTGCGGATGCCTGTGTTGGATGGGATCAGTGCCATTCGTGAACTGCGGGCTGTGCCGGCCACCTCTGCTTTGCGGATCCTGGTCCTGACCACCTTCGACGACGACGACCTCGTCCTGGCGGCGTTGGGTGCAGGCGCCCATGGTTTCCTTCTCAAGGACGCCGAGCCGACGACGCTGTTGGAGGCGATCCGCGTCGTCGCCCGCGGCGGCTCCTGGCTGGATCCTGCCGTCACTGGCACCGTCCTGGCCCACCTTGATGCAGGTGCCGAGCCGGGATCTCCGCAGCTACCGACCTCGCCGTCGGAACCTGCCGGTGGCGCCGTGCCCGTTGTGGGGGCGCCGTCGGGGCCCTATGAGCCCTTAACCGGGCGGGAGGACGCCGTCCTGGCTCTCGTGTGCCAGGGGCTGAGCAACGCCCGGATCGGCGAGCGGCTCCATGTCGCGGAGTCGACGGTTAAGTCCCACGTCAAGACGATCTTGGGTAAGACCGGCTGCCACAACCGGGTCGAGCTCGTCATCTACGCGCTGACCACCGGGCTCGTGCAGCCGCAGTAGCCTTCCTCCCCAGGGAGGAGATACGGCAACGGTGGTTGCCGCCGACCGTGTCCCTGGTGGGGATCCGCCGAGGTACCGGCGCGCACGAGCATGGGGCCATGACAGCTACCACCACAACGTCTCCTCTCCCCTCCCCCGCCCATGCCGCTGGCGTTGCCCCCGGGCTGAGGCTCGTCGGGGTCTCGAAGTCCTTCGGCCACCAGACGGTCCTCACCGGGCTCGACCTGTCGGCCTATCCCGGACGCGTCTACGGGCTGCTCGGTCTCAACGGTGCCGGCAAGTCGACCGCCTTCAACATCTCCCTGGGACTGCTCAAGCCCGACGCCGGCCGCGTGGAGATCCAGGGCGATCCGTTCTGCCGGCGCAGCCTGGGGCGGGTGGGGGCCTCCATCAACGGTCCTGCGCTCTTCCCCCAGCTGTCCGCACGGCGCAACCTGCTCGTCCACTGCCGCCTGACCGGCACCTCCCCGGAGACGATTGCTCCGCTCCTGGAGCGCGTGGGTCTGGCTGGGGTCGGCAGGAAGCGCGCAGGCTCCTTCTCCACGGGGATGAAGGTGCGCCTGTCCCTGGCCATGGCGCTACTGAACGACCCAGAGGTCCTCATCCTCGATGAACCCCAGAACGGGCTGGACCCCCAGGGCATCATCGAGCTGCGCGACCTCGTGCGGGACCTGGCCGATGAGGGGCGCACCGTCGTCGTCTCCAGCCACCAGCTCGGCGAGATCGCCCGCATGAGCGACGACATCGGGGTTCTGGTCACCGGGCGCCTCGTCTACGAAGGACCGCTGGCCGATTTCGCCGACGCCGATGACGAGCGGGCCATGGAGAAGGCATTCCTGGAGGCCGTCACCGGAGGCGGGCGTCGCACTGAGACGGAGGTCCGCGCATGAGCGCCGCTGTGCAGCCGCAGACTCCGATGAGGGTGCGGGAGAAGGCTGCGGTGAAGGTGAACCTGTGGGACCTGGTGCGCGCCGAGCTCACCCGCAGCCAGCGCACCTTCACCTGGGGCATCATCGGGGCGACTCTCATCTTCACCGTTCACACCATCATCCTGGCGAATGCCTCCATCAACGGAGGAGTCGTCGAAGAGGTGCAGTGGAACGGCAACGCTTTGGCGTGGATGCACCTGTACGCCGGGGCCTTCGCGGTTCCCATGGGACTGCTGACCGGTGCCATGGCCCAGTGGCGTGAACGGCGGTGGCGTCAGGGTGGAACGGCCTGGCGCGCCGTCGAGCCGCGCCGGGTGGTGACCGCCCGCATCGTGGTCCTGAGCCTGTCGGCGCTAGCCTGCCAGGCAGCGCTCGTTGCCCCGGTGGTGGGGCACGCCCTCATCATCGGCAACGGCTGGGGGCCCTGGGACAGGTACCTGCTGTTCGCCCTCTTCATGTGGATCGTCGTCACCGGTTCCTGTGCCTGGGGTATGGCGGCCTTCCGCGTGTTGCGAGTCATCGCCGTCGGGGTCGCGCCCGTGCTTGGACTCATCTGGTCCGGGGTGGGGGTGACTCAGGCCGAGCGGACCGACTGGTGGGCACTCCCGTGGACCTGGACGGCCCGGGTCCCGCTGCCCCTGTTGGGCGTTCACGGCAACTCCGTTCTCCTCGAGGAGGACTCTCCGGTGTGGGGCTACCCGCTCCTGCCCGGATTCCTGCTGACGACCGGCCTAACCCTGGTCGGCATTGGGCTGGCCGTCCTCAGCGGCATGCCCAGGGGTGTTGAGTCCTCGGCCTCATCCGTCGCCTGGCTCAGCCGGCTGCTTCCCAGCAGAGAGCACGACGACGATGCGCTACCGGAGAACGTCTCAGAACAGGCTTCGGAGCAGGCCTCGACGCCGCCCCGGAGTACCCCGCAGATCCGCGTCACGCCCGCTACCCGTATGGCCCGCATCCCCGGCACGCGCAGCGCCGTCCTGGCAATGGCCGGCGCCCTGCCCTGGATCGTGTGGGTGGTTCTGGCGGTCCTGTTACTTGCCTTCCTGGGGGTTCTCCGCTCTACCTACCCGCCCGACTACGGGCAGAGCTTCCTCGAGCTCGTCGGTGTGCCGGTTGCTGCGGCCATCACCGGCATCACGGTGTGGGGACGCCTCCAGCCCGCCTGGCGCACCCTCATCACTCGCCAGAGATCCTGTGGGATCCTGACCTCAGCCGCGGTCCTCAGCGCCCTCTTCCTCCTCCCGGTCCTGGTCATCTCCTGGATTGTGACCGTCCTCGGCGACACTCTGACCCGCACCGACCCGAACCTGCCAGCGGTGACCGGCCCGGTCTACGGACTCATGGTGATGCCGGCCGTTGCCTTCATGATCGCAGCCGTCAGCCTGGCGGTGGCGCTGTGCACCCGGATCGTCGCGGCGATCGTCCTCAACTCCATCCTGGTCGTCATAGGGCTGCTCATCGGCGGTAACGAGATCATGGCGGCCACCTGGCTGTGGCGGCTGGCCCCTTGGGGCTGGATGACCGTCGCCCACCAGTTCCCCGAACGCTGGCTGACGATCGTCGTCCTCAGCTTGCTCATCGGGTCGATGGCAATGGTATCGGCAACGCTCGGCGCCCGACGCGCGGCCATCCGGGACTGAACCGGACCGGGCTGAGCAGGTTCGAGCGGCCGGCGCGGGCCGCATGGATCGCCCCGGGCGCGTGCTTCCCGGTGAGGAAGGACACCCGCCCGGGGCCTTCGGCAGGACGATGAGAATGGCCCGCTCGGGTCTCGGGCAGGGCTGCGGTCGGTCGGCGGCCCATCCGCTTTCCGATAACCTAAGTACATGAAGACCTTCGAGGACCTTTTCAGCGAGCTGCAGCACAAGGCGGCCACCCGCCCCGAGGGCTCCGGGACGGTGGAGGAGCTGGACCGCGGGGTCCACTTCAT